>Ga0307517_10009907_pt1 | contig 13422 bp, 3 predicted proteins | sample 23_EM_MG_FD_194515 | JGI IMG/M metagenome (GOLD analysis project Ga0307517, IMG submission 194515) | Populus trichocarpa ectomycorrhiza microbial communities from riparian zone in the Pacific Northwest, United States - 23_EM | ecosystem: Host-associated > Plants > Roots > Unclassified | place...
AAAAAAATTTAAATTTTAATAAAAAAAACATCTCAAATCACCCCACCATTGATTTGCTTGTTGAGTTTGGAGTGCAGATTGAGAAGTAATGTGGTTCTTCGCAATTTAGGAATTGGTGGTTTCTCTACTTTTAGTGGTGGATGTTTTGCTAGAGATAAGAAAGATGGTGGAAGTGAGATGGTTGTGGTGGCTGTAGTGATCGACGAAAAAAGGAAGGGAGAAGAGGCGGTGGAGATGGCCATCGTGGAAGAGGAGCAAGCATGTTTTAATTATTAAATTAAATATAATGACAGTTTATTAAATAATTTAATTTTTTTTTTACGCGGATGCACGAGGATGATGAACTTATAAAGTATAGGATGTAATTGAGGCAAGGTTAGATAAAGTTTTAAAAAATAATCCAGCTAATTTTCTAATTTGTTAATTCCCAAAGCATATCGAATAACTTTCTAATTATATGGAATCAAATTGAGACGATAATTAGCAATTTAATTATATTGGCCGTAACGTCTGGCGAGGATCATTATCGGCGCAGCTGACTTTTGGAACCCACCATCTGTTGGCAGTGGGACAAGACCAAGGTAGCAAAAAAATGTTAGCTGTTCACAGGGGCTTCGGTCCGTATGACAATGGCAGCAATAATTATATGGAGCCATTGAACTTTTCTGTCATCTTCAGAGGACAATCTGGCTTCACTTGGCATACAGCTTCAGAGCCTGACCTTTGATAGACATGTTGCCAAATTCTTGGATATAGAAAATCCGATGAATAACTCCACATTAATGACATTGCAGCTTGAACCATTGCAGTACTGCTTTTCTTTTTTCTTTTTTCTTTTTTTATAATAATAGCACATGATAGCAGTCCTTTTTTCATTATTGCTAGGCTTCAGATACTATAAAATTAACATATAGTTTCCTCCGCCGTGGTGGTTGTGTTTATGGGTCCTAGATTCAGCAGCAGATGCGATGTATATAAAACTGATGAATAAGTTTTTTTTAGAAAAAATAATAAATATTCTTTGTTATTTTTATATTTTCGTTTTTATTTTTTATATTATTTTACTTTTCTAGTACAAAACCACTTTACAAGTGATTAGTCAAGGTCAAGCACATCATCACCAATGATGAGAGTACGAAAATGGTTGGAGCATCTTTGCTTTTGGCAGAAGAAGAAGATTGGCATTGCTCTAGAAATAGAAGAAAAGCCCTACTTCCGAAACTTCATATACCATGCCCAGTTTAAGACATTTGTGCCTCTGCTCAATTTTGCTAAAAGACCAATACAGATTCCTGATTTCACCCTTTAGTTACATCCCATCAATTTTATGGTTTTTTTTTTGGCTACTGATGCCTTCTACATGTTCCAAATCTCCCTCATCAAACAACCAACAATCGCAGGAAAAATTACAGAAGATTGGGGAACACAAAATTCAGATCCATTGTTTTGTTCTGCTTCTGCAGAAAAAAAGGGGAAATGTTTCTTAATCAGTGATTACTCGATTCAAGGGACAAACCTAATATTCTGTTGTTGTTAGCATGTCAGAACCTTGGTTGTGTGGTTGGAGGCATGACTCTAAACCACCAGACATTTATGTTCTATCTTTTAATTGCAGACACAGTTAAAAGGATCTTTTGCCCAGTGACTGAAGCCAGGAGCGCGTGGATTGATTATAAATTTATCTTTTTTAAGCCTTCTGCTCTCTTAACCAGGTGGATGATGATTATGCTACACACTTGGTTACCTAACCATTTGGCCTACCGAATAGAATATTCAATATTATACTAACACAGCACCTGTTCTTGAATGTTGATTCTCCTTTAGGTTGCCTAAATGATTCGGAAAATGGACAGATATACATACATGTAAAGTCCTCTAATTAGCATCAAGTACAGATCATCAAGCTAATGCATCATGTACATGTCCAAAATACTATCAAGGGAAGAAGCAGAGAAGATGAAGTTCAACTTCTTCTACTGCTAAACTAAGAGAGAGTAAAAATAAATGGCGTGAAAAAATATGACAGAATCATATTCTAGTTGGATTGGAACAAAAGCATCCAAACACCAGAATTTTTTTTTTTAAAAAAAAAACAGCTGTTCTAAACTATGCTATGTTCTTATCAACATCTGGCTTTTTCGTTGTATAAGTTCTTCATGCCCCCTTCCCGCTTATCAATGTGAAACATCGAACCGCACCATGGCTATGAAATTTCCTGTATGTTCCCGAAACATCACAAACCACATGATTGCCCATCCTTACTGTCCGGCATCCTATCAAACGACTCTGAATTTTTTCTACTTTTCAATCTCAACAAGCCATACAGTTTTCTAATATCCTTCATGGCATTGACACCCTCCTTGGAAAAAACCCCCGACTGTTCCCCTGAATCCTCAGTCGACTTCCTTGAAGAATTATCAGTCCACTGTCTTCTAATGTTCAAAGACCCCCTTCCATCACCGTCCGTTTGCAAAGCAGTAACGACCGATTTCAAGGCCCGACTAGGCGAATTCCTGTTGGCAATCATAAGCTCCCCAATCTCAGCTGGGCTCAAACTGGCCCCGGTTTGAAAAAACTCCTCTACTTGAGGAAACAATTTATGATCCTTAACACCCAAGTAATTATTAGCCAATGTTTTGAAAGCAGAGAAATCACACAAAGGGAAATGAATATGAACATCAATCCGACCGGGTCTAAGAATAGCCGGATCAACATGATCTTTACAATTCATCGTATAAACCATGATTCTTTCGTCTGCACAGCAAGAATTTAATACCCCATCCATGAAGTTCAAAATACCTGACAAGCTGACCCTCGTTGATTTATCCATCAAAAACCGATCAAGGTCTTCAATCAAAATCACTGACTTGCATGTCGTCTGTAACAATAACATTTTCATATCCGAATCATCTAAAACCCTTGAAAGATCAATATCATACACATCGTAGCCAAGAAAATTAGCAATGGCCGCAACAAAGCTGGATTTTCCAGTACCTGATGGGCCGTACAACAAGTAGCTTCGCTTCCAAGCACGCCCCAGCCGGTGGTAGTAATGTTTGGCTTTGAGGAACGACTCAAGATCTGATTTCAACTTATTCTTGAGATCAGATTCCATTGCAATTGTATCGAACGTCGACGGATGTTTGAACGGAACGGATCTCCACTGTCTGCTTTGCTCATGACTGTCGATATTTATGTAGAGCTTCACATCTTTCTTCTTTTGCTCGAGCTCGTCTGAAGTTATGTGGATGTGCTGCAGATAAGGACGCAGAATTTTGCGCTTATCGGCTCTTCTGATCTTCAAAACGAAGGTTCTGCAACGATTGGTATCGTTTTTCTCCTCGTTAATCCAAGAAACTCTTGCGCCAAGGAAATAATCATCTATTACCTGGTTCGGATCGAGATGAAGGACGATGTCGTGGGGTTTTTTGCCGGTGAATAGATTGATGAAATCAGAGTCTTCGATGGAAGCTATAGAGCTGAGATAAATAGAGACTTCGCAATAAAGATGATTTTTTTGCATGTTCTCATTGAATTCAGGGACTTTGAAGAATTGATAGACATGGAAACAATCTTCTATTGACCTCCACCATTTTTTGGTGATGTAAATTAGCCCAGTTTTGAACAAAAGGACACGAAGCAGAAACAGTAGACTGAGTATTACGAACAAAAGTAAGATTGGGGCATAGAGAAATTTCATGGTTTGCTGCCTGTAAATTGCTATAATAAATTAAAAGATGGATTTTAAGGGGAGATTTTTTTTCCTCTTGCAAGAAGAAGAAGAAGTCATGTTTTAAAAGGAGGAAGAGAGATTGATAGAAAAAGGGTGATAGAGAAATAACCAGTGTAGAAAGATTTGATTTTGATTTGAAGAGGGAAGGGGGAAGGGGGAAGAAGAGGAAATTAAATAGGAGAAGGAGAAGACAAGTTTAAAAGGGTGGAGGAGGCCTAGTTGAAGACAAGTTTAAAGACGGCTAATAGCCTCCGCCAGGTTTGATGAACACGGGATGGACACAAAAACTATTTTAAATAAATAAATAAACTGACGGGATTAGAGATATTCACTGCAATAAGATAACTACTGTTTTGCCCTTTTAACATAAAAAAATAATGAAATTGATATCGGTGATCATATGGTATTTTTTTTCTTGGGAATTTCAGTATTTTTATCTTTAATTTGCATAATATAAAGATTATGTTATCTTTATAAGTAAAATTTGTTAAAGGGCTAATTGGGCTAATTTGGTTTTTTTACATTTTAAAAACACAATATAAAAATTGTATGTTTTTGTGACAGAAACAGTGTTTTAAAAAATTTCAGAAATAAACATTTACATTTTAAAAACACAATATAAAAAGTAAAATTTATCAAGTTTACATCCAAAGCTTTTTTATATTTTCAAATTAGTTTTTTAGTTATTAATAAGTTGTCTAGAAGAGATTTGATCTTTTGAACATAAATATTATTTTAACAGTGATTGAGCTCCGGTAAAAAATTTTCTTCTTCTTGTCAAAATATAAAGTTGTTCTTTTATTTATTTTTTGTATTCAATTTGGTTCTTGTTTTTTTATTAATTTTTTTCTTCTTCAATTTCATCCCTTATCATTTGGTTTCATTTAATTTTTATATCAAATTTGATTTTTATTCTTTTGATTGTTATTTTTTTCTCCTTTTTTCTAATTGATTTTTGTTTCATCTTTTATCATTTGATTTGAAATTATTTTTATTTTAAATTTAGTTCTCATTCTTTTTATTTATTCTTTTTTATGATATTTTTTTTCAATTTCATCTCTTAATATTTTGTTGATTTTGATTTTTATTGTGTTATTTATTAAGTTTTGCATTCCATGGGGTCGGTCCCGAACTTGTTACTAGGATTACAAGTTTAAAAGTTAACATGAATTGACTTTAGTTTTTTGAGATCATTTTTTAAAATTGATTTTTTTCTCAAATTCTTCCTTCAACTCTTGATTTATTGGGAATTAGTTTTGGTGCTTTCTGTTTTTCACTTTTTTTTATAAGGTTATCTTAATTCTATACTCAAGGTCGTAGGGTTAGTGGGTAAACTCTAGATGACTCATATCTTTTTTTAATAAGTTTTTTTTTTATTTCGCCCTTAAATATTAGGTTACTTGATAATTAAACTTCACAAATTTATTCAGTTTACTTTCGATGAATTTCATAGTTTTTTTATGTTGTTCATTTTTTATATTAGTTTATTTATTGTTGTTGCATTTTTTATTCATATTATTTCAATTAGCTGAATTTATTAAACCCAGTCGAGTCAATGACTCGAGTCTCAATTTTTTTTCTTTTTTATGAACGCTTGAGTTGTGTTAGCATCCTTTTTTTGCTTTAAAAATATTTTGGGTCCGCGACATAACGCAAGTCTCCTATCTACTAAAAAAAATATTTATAGGGTATGACTAAATTATTGTAGTGACACTCACATAACACTATTTACTGTAATAATGTTTTGTGTTGTGTTTTTTTTTTTTGTTCCAGTTTCATCATTCTAAACCTAATCTTCTTCTTCTTTTTCTTTTCAATTTCTTCCTTCAATATTGCTTGTATTGGAAATTGTGCTTGGTGTTTATTTTCCTGTTGTTTTATATATTGGTCTCATAGATTTGTTTTTCGATTTCAACCTTTAATATTGAATTTATTAGAAATGGAGCTTCACAATTTTTTTATTTGTTTTTTTTTATGAATTTATCTCAATCTTATAATTTAAATTGTGGGTTTACCAAGTTAACTTGGGTTGGTTTGAGTTGTTTTTTTTTTCGCGTTTACTAATTGATTTTTTTTTATTTTCATCCTTCAATATTGAGTTGGTTGAAAATTGATTTACTTCCTATGGGGTTATCTCAATTTCTTAACCCTGGTCGCAGGTTTGGAAATTTGACCCAAGTTGACTCAGTTTATTTTTTTAGTCCTTTATTTATTATTTTTTTTTAATTTCACTCTTCAATCTTCTTTTATTTTCTTAAATTTATTTTTCAGTTGTATCATTCAATAATAGATTATTTGTGAAATGAGCTTCATAGCCCTTTTCAATTTGCTTTATATGTAGTTATTCTAATCTTATGGATTTAGTTTTTTTTTCTATCTCAAATTTAACATTTAATATTGGATATGTTAGAAATAGATCTTCATAATTTTTTTTATTTGCTTTAATAAAGTTATTCTAATCTCATTACTTTTGTTGTTGGTTTAACATGTTAGTCCTGATTAACTTGAATTGTTTTGTAGATCATTTTTTTAATTGATTTTTTTATTTCAACCTTTAACTTTTAGTTGGTTGGAAATTGAGCTTTATATTTTGTTTTTTTTATATAGAGTTATCACGATCACATAACTTAGACCGCGAGTTTAGCAAGTTAATCTGAGTTGGCTCATATTATTTTTTTTATCTTTTTTAATTTAATATTATTTTTTAATTTTTTTTCTTCAATATTAGGTTGATTAGGAATTGACTTTTATAATTTATTTTGATTTGCTTTCTAAATGATTATCACGGTCTCATGACCTAGCTCACAATCAATATTTAAAAAAGATTTTTTTTTTCAATATCCATCATATTTTGAGTTCATTACTAAAATTTTTATTAGAAAACATGTTAGTAATGTTAAAATATTTTTCTTCACCGAGTTAATCCTTGTGCAGGAAAGTGAACAAGCTTGTCCTATTCTTTTTAGTGGGATTTTTCCCCCTATTAAAACAAACTTGGACAGGATAAAAAATGATTTTTGTACTATCTAAAGATGCACCAAACAACTTATTAAAAATTATCATGTCTTGTTTATCTTTGTCTATCATATTAAGCATTATCCCATGATTTGTGTGTATTCAACTTGTTATGTGGTTTTTTTTTAAAATAAAAAATTATTTTTTTAAACATGGATTGCGGTTAGATGCGTAATTAATGCATAAATTAGTCAACTATTTGGACCCGAAAAACATTATTATTTAATGTTTTTTTTTTCAACCACTAAAAGCATTACTATTTCGTTCGTTGCCATTATATGTGGTTTCGATGTCTTTTATTCCCAAATACTATAGATGTGAATTTAATTCTGACGGGTTTATTCCTTTCTCTTACAAGATCGCAGCGGTTTCTTCTTCTGCATATTGACAAATAAATAAAAATAAAAATAAATTCTAATTTCAGTTTGGAAACAAAATAGAGGAAAAGGTTATTTCTTTGTATCCATGGCATGTACATGTTTTTTAATCCACTTTTTTTTTTTTTTTATTCTTGTTATAGAGTGGGCCCGGCCCAAGACCAAAACAAATGGAGGATTTTGTTTTTTTTTTTTTTGAGGAGACTATCGAAGTCAGAGTATGTGTACCCAAAAAGGCTGAAATTTCTTACATGTGCGCGTCTATTTATGTTCTGTAAGCCTGCTTAAAACCCTTTGCAATAAACAAAAAAGATTGTGTTCCCATGTGGTCTCTTATATGACTGTTGTTGATAAAATAGACTAGCAATTCTAAAAGTTTAATTTATATATATGCCATTTATATAATCAATGTAAAATTTGCAATTGAAACTAAAACAAAATACTAGTACTATATAAAACATATAATTAAATATCTTATTTAAATTATAACAGTGTCAAGTGCTTGTTTATTAAAACACTTAGAACATAATTAAGTTGAATATTTATTATTTTCTATTATCAATAATATATTCTTAAAGTTTTATTGTTATTCTTTTAGCACAAACCAAATGAAATTAATAAGTCTCATATTAATTGGGAATTTTACTTTGTCATTTTCTAATGTCTGTTTTCCTACAAGTAATTCTAATTTCATGACCCGAGTTCTATTTGAGTTCATTTTTTTTATTATTGTAAATTGATTTTTTTAATTCATCATTTGACATTTTAGTGATTGGGTCTTGAACTTTGTTATTTGTTTAACTTTTTTTTTTATTGGGTTATCCTAATTTCATATACCGAGTAACAGGTTAGTCGAGTTAACTTGGGTTGACTCGAGTTTTTCTCGATGTTTTTTTTATAATTATTTTTTTTTTGCAATTTCATCATTTTACATTATATTATTGATCATTGAGCTTTGTGATTTTCCTTTCTTTGCTTATAGTGTTATCTCGAGTGCGGGTTAATCAAGTTAACACATGTTATCTTGGTTTTTTTTTCAACCTTTTTTTTTATTTAGCTTCGGTTGCTAGGTTCTTCTTTTGAAATTATTTTTATCTCAATGTCATATTGTGGGTGGTGGGTTAGTCGAGTTAACCCGGGTTGACTCATTTTTTTTCAATTTGTTTTTAAAAATATTTTCTTTTTAGTTGCATCATTTAGCATTAAATTATTGACCCTTGAACTTTGTCATTTTTTTATTTTTCTTTCTGTGAGGTGATCCTGAGTTTGAGTTTGTTAAGTTAATCTAGGTTAGCTAAATTTTTTTTTCAATGTTTTTGTTATTGACCTTTCGTATTTTTTGCTAGGACCTTCTTTTAAGAGTCTAATTTTTTTTATCCTAATCTCATATCGCAGATGGTTGGTTGGTCAAATTAACCCAAGTTGACCCGGGTTTCTTTCTTCAACACTATTTTTTAAAAACTTATTTTTTTACATCATTTTACATTAGGCTATTGGGACTTGAACTTTGTGATTGTTTCTCCTCTTTCTTTTCTGCAGGTTTAACTTGATCTCATATCTCGGGTTGCATATTAATTATATTAGCTTGGATTGGCTTTGACATTTTTTTATGTTATGAATATTTTGACCTTGCTCGCAGCGTAGTGTGAGTCACCTATCTAGTTTGTGCTAAATACAAATCAATTTTTCATCAATTCATGCAAAACTACGAGCAAGAAAGTAAATTTAGAGCACCCGATGACCATCCAAATCATTTTTCCTTTTCAAACATTCTAGTGTAATAATTAGTATCAGTTACTTTGATTTGTTGTAGGTCTAGACTATTTTTTTCAATTAAAAATGATGTTCAAGTGTTGTAAGTGTGTTTTTTTTTTTAAAAAAATAAATTCATGACTTGAGTTATAGACCTGAATAAGTCAAATAAGTTAGTTTTATTTTAATTATAAGATAAAAACAAATAAGCAATGACAATAGATGGATCAAGGTTTTTTTTTAAAGTGATCACGATAACCTAGGAATATATATATATATATATATATTAAAAAATACAAATAATATAGCTCAATTCACAGCTCATTAAATACAACAGGATGAAATGGAGCAAAAAAAACCTAAAAAAATCAGTCTTGGCAAACCTGAATTAGCATAACAAACATGTAACCTCGATAATCAGGATTGAGCCAATTTAGGATGTCCCTCTAAACTCCCAGCTCAAATCATGAGATCAGAATACCTCAATAGAAAATAAATAAAAAAAATTATAAAGCCCATTTTGAAAAACTTTATCAATTCATATTAACTTTTCAAACCGGTGACCTTAGTCATTATACTTTTCTCTTATCAAACTCCACCATCATTGGCACACACCAACAAGAAAAAGGATGTGGCGACACTTCCAATGACATGGTGGAAGGCTATTTTTGGCAATTGGGAGACGCCGCACTGCCCAAATGGTGCGAGCGTCTCTCATGTGTGGGTGGGTATCCCACCCGTGCCAACTACTTTTTATTTGTTTATTATTATTTTTATTTATTAAAAGATCTAATTTTCCCTCCACTAACATGATAACAACAAAAAACAATCATAGTGAAAGGACGAAAAAGCCTATTGAGGCCAGTTTTAATTATTTGGCTTTCAAGGGTATTTTGATCATTTCACTGTATGCTTTGTTTTTTTGTTTTTTTTTTTAAAGATTTATATGCCTAGTCAAATCCAAAATTACCCCTCATCTAACATGATAATCATGTAAACACTATTGTGAAAATACAAAATTGTCCATTGACTCTAGTTTTAAACTTTTTTATTCTGAGAGTATTTTGATCATTTCACTATAAATTTAAAATGAAAAAATACTTATTTTTTCTTGATTAATTTAGTAACAACTAATGCGCATTGTAAAAATATTTTAATACTCCTACTAATTAGTTTTAAGTTTTTTATATATATAAAAGACAAAACCATCGTTATACTATTTCAGCTAACAATACAAATGAGTCAAGGTGATCAAAGTTTATTGGAAGGGGGTTAAGCTTTTGTTAATAATTAAGGGATAAAGGTTCTTCTAATGATCTCTCTCTGATGTTTTTTTTCTTTTTCCTTTTCTTTTCAGAATAATGGTCTCAATCATCTGGTAAACAAAATTAAAGTGAAAAATAATTGGAGGCAAGGGCCATATCTTTTCTATACCGTACACTAATTTTTTTTTTTTGAATTCGAGGAAACTTCACCTCCCGGAAAGCGCATTTTGTGGACCCAGATGAGTGAGTAAAACTTCGGCTGTCCCAGGCTCTTATAAGAGGTGCACGCCCTGACTCGAACTCGAGACCTGCTGTACAGATTTTAAACCCTTTATCATCACGCTACTAATAACACTAAGGCAATCCATCAAATTGTGGATAAATAGCTCTGGAAGCTTGAATAAAGTAAAACTCGGAATTTTACAAATCTCCAGTTTGGCCAAGAAGGCTCCAAATATTATTCATTCCACTGGAAATTTCTTTTCTTTTCTTTTTTGCAGTTTCGTCCTCCTCCTACCTCGAGGACTGTAGAAGAATTAGATCCAAATTAAAAAAAAAAGTAGCAGTTATAAGTCTCACTCGTACCTCTCTTATTATGAACTGGAGAGTTCAAATTACTCGGTTGATTACAACTGCAGACGTTCGTGGGTTATGACAGTTAGGGAAGTTAAGGATAACAACGTGTGCGTGTGTGTGTTTGATTTGATGATTTGGATATATTCTTTATTCTCCACGCGAGTTCTTATAAACCCTACAGAAGAGGGACAAATTCTCTCCAAGTGGAAGAACCAGCAGAATTTGCAGGTCAGCAGCAGTATTTGACGGCTTTCCAACTTTTGACTTCATTGCGTGTATACAGTAAAACTGAGAGGACTTTCAAGCTTGAACAGGCAAGTAAGCAGCTCAATTCATCTTTTAAAATGTTAGCCAAAATGGTCATGCTGCCTTCCCGTGAAGACCTCATTATTGGTGTTTAAAAAAGAAAACCATGTTTCATTTTCTTCGTTGATTCTACCATTCCATATGATTTTGTGTATCCTGAGTTTTATTTTTTAGTGATGGATTTGAAACGCGGTTAAAATTATATTTTTAAATTTTTTTTATATATAAAATTATTTTTTTATATATTTAGATCGTTTAGATGTGCTGATATAAAAAAATTTAAATATAAAAAAATAATATTTTAATATATTTCTAAACAAAAATTCAAAAAACAACAGTTAATACATAGCTAAATATCCCAGTAGCTCCTAAGGGGATTTATTTATTTGCTGGAGATTGAAGATTTGCAATATCAACTCTCTTTCTTCACATAATAAATAAGATATGTAATACAACTTAATCGAGAATTCTAAAAGCCATTATTGTTATGCATCAATCAAAGTTTAATTCATTAATTACTCCAAAAGTCAAATTAAATAAAGACTACAGAATGTTAATATTTACAAGAACATGATATTTCATGAATATAAGCTTTAAAGTGACATGAACTCAATAATTTAATTAATAACAAAGTCAAAAACTATCATTAAGCCTCTAATAATAAACACTAATAAATTCTATTTTTTTTGTTCGCACCGAGGCAATATTAAAATACTAAATTGAAAAACAATTTACTCATAGATTTCACAAAAAGTCACTCACAAGTCACATGTATACATATAACGTCACAATAATCTCTTCCAGTGTCTAATTCTTCCACGGAAGAGAAAAACAGAAAGAAAAAACTTTTGAAAATGATTATACAAGAGAGCACAAGATCATAAAGCCATGTCACGAGAAGTTCAAAGATCAAATTATAGAATTCCAAGCTACTTCCCTCATACGGCATTTCCATAGAGCAATAAGAAGTGCTTATATTCTCCATCTGTTTGGGAAATGTCCACCTCAATTAAACCTTACACACTTTGATTTTCTCATTAAAATTGATGGTTTTTGAACTTGCGTGTATAGCTAATACCAGTGCTAAGACCGATAATATTTTTATTTGGATAAATAAAAATAAAAAAAACATTTGCACATCCGTGCGAAACTACCCCAAATTTTTTTAGAAAACCCAATCAAAGTTGGAGAGCAGTGTGTTGACTCTAGCAAGCTAAATATTTGTTTGTATATAGATGCAATGAGTCTCCTTCAACTCCTCTTTATGTTGCTTCATTATTGTAGGTGCTACTCTGCTAATTAACTCGTGGAGTCCACCTCGCTGCATTTATGCATTCTCAGCAAGCTAAATCCTAGTTTGCTTCTGAGCCCTTTTGGTTTTCTATTATTTTTTTAAATGTTTTTTATTTAAAAATATATTAAAATAATTTATTTTTATTTTTTAAAATTTATTTTTAACATTAACATATCAAAACGATATAAAAACATAAAAAAATTAATTTAAAACAAATAAAAAAATATTTTTAAAATATAAAAATAAATAGTTAGTGTAAGTAGGATGCTGATTATTCTATGGTGAAGTAGATAAACTATCGTATCAAGTAGGCAGCCTTAAGCTTTTTTTCCCCCTTCTGCCAACTATCGTATCAAGTAGGCAGCCTTGAGCTTTTTTCCCCCCTTGTGTCAGCAATGCTAGTGCAAAATTAATCTGTGTACAGACATATTTGGATAATTATATCTTAGATTCTATGAATTAAGCAGTCTTCCGATTTAACTTTTAATAATTTCAATGCCAATCTTAATGTATTCTATAATTCTAAAAATTCCAATCCCACAGTTTCCCTTTTAATCATTTTCTTTTGATTTTCCGGTTATTACTTCCTCCCATCTCCATGCAAGCGTACAATCTCACAAAAACTCCTAAAAGTTCAATAATATACATACGGAATAATTTGCAAGGCGGGCTTGCCATTAGCCTTTGTTAGCTGGATATTCGAATTTATTAAAACTTCAAAATTGACACTGGAAAGAAAATTGAAAGTATAGGACTAAAGTAGAACATTATAAAATATACAAGAATCAATATTTTCATATTGATTTTAAGATGATTCATCCTTTTTTTATTTTCAAGATTATTTCATACGTTATTCATCCAGCTTTGATAAAAAAACTTTTCAGCTTTATTCTTAAATTTCATATAATAATTTAAATTTATAAAAATTTTATCCAATTTTTTATTTAATTTAAATTTTTAATTAAATCATACGATAATTATTTTATAATTCTCTTATTAACTGGATAGGTAGAGAAAAAACTTAAAAGGAAAAACAAAATTCTCCTGGTAAAGGATAGATGACTTGTTTTTTTTTTTTTTTTTTTTTTTTTAAAAAAAAAAACA
>Ga0307517_10009908_pt1 | contig 13421 bp, 11 predicted proteins | sample 23_EM_MG_FD_194515 | JGI IMG/M metagenome (GOLD analysis project Ga0307517, IMG submission 194515) | Populus trichocarpa ectomycorrhiza microbial communities from riparian zone in the Pacific Northwest, United States - 23_EM | ecosystem: Host-associated > Plants > Roots > Unclassified | place...
CGATACGGACATTTGGGAGCTGTTGTCAAGGGCTGATCACTGTAGATAAGGAGGCATTAACTACTCCATTGATCCATCTTAGTCTCGAGGAATATCTTTCCGCTCATCCCGACATATTCAGTAGACCCCGCTCAGCAATTGCAGAAATACGTTTGACCTATCTGGATTGTCATCAGCTCGAAGATCCTTTCGACCGGGTTTTCTCCTTATACCCAAAACACACCCTTCCTAGAATATTGTTTCAGTATACTGGCGGGTGCATCCAAAAAAGGAGCCCCCGGCTGCGCGAGATCACTTACGCTAGACCTATTGAAGGCGAACTATAGCCAAATATCGACCAAATTAGTTTTAGCCCCAGTAGAGCACTTAGATTACCGATTTCGATAATGGCTTTCGGTTTAGTGGACTTCACTGGGCATCGTTCTTTGCAATTGTTGAGGTTATAGCTCACTAATCGAGGAGGGATGTTATGATATCAATGAGGGTGGCTCCTCAGGTTGTACACTACTTGCATGGGCTGGTCATAATAGACATAAGAAAGTGGTGCAAATTTTACTCACCAGAGAGGGGTCAGCACCGACAAGCGAGGGTACGACTACCGAACACAGCTCATGTATGCCGTTTGGAATGGATGGGTTAGAGTGGTGATTAGTATAGCAACAGGACCAGTGTCATCGTTGGTGGCCCCAAGTACCGCCCAAAACCCACCAAAATCGATGAAATTCGGGGTATCGGAAATATATGTTTTTACCCCCACCTCTCAATTAGTTAGCATGAAAGACATATCAATAGTTAGCTAGGGGCCCATCAATAATCAAATTCGCATTTTTATCAAGCATTTCCCCGTTCTCTGGCTAGTGCCTGTTAACTAGTGCAAATCATTTAGATTGGAGAGATAAGGGCCGAGAATTTGTATGGGTGCCCATAGAAAAAGATACATTCTCAAAACTGCCAATTCACCTCACAACAGTTCACCCAATATTACACTATTCACTTCAATACTAAAATAGTTGTTTATAATAGAAAAGGTGACAGTTTCACCAAGAATTAATCAGCTGGCACTGTAGGTGGTGGAGTTCTAGTGCTCCGGAAACAGTCATTTTTGGTGTAACAAGGGCCACCAACGATGAGTTTTGTCAGGGCGCTGTACAAGGAGGTGAGCATAAGTGAGGCGAATAGGGTACTTAACTAGAATTTAACTTGCCAAAGTTTGATGTGTGGGAACAGCCAATCCTGGCGCTTCTTGGAGGGCGAAAAAGGTGAGGCGAGCCCAAAATGTACGGACAACAAAACTTCCTGCTCTCTCTCATTGGCGAGTGACCCAAGAACAAATGAAAACCATTTCCCCTCACTTACCCTTAACCCCCTGTACAATTAGAGGCTTGATTGTTATGCGCTAGATATACATGACTTGGTAGTTTGACCTTCCATCAGGCGCAAGGCTCCACCGCATGTAGACGGCTAAAAATCTCGAACTCCATTCTCTCCGCACCTCTTGGGCAGTTCATGATCTCGGTCATCATGTCCATCCCAGCCGGGAAATCATTCTCCCAATAAGGCTCTCCAACCCCCTTCACATTGGCGAGTACCGCTTGACGAAAATGCCAACGCAAAAGTTCATCAGGAGGTCGAAGTGGATTGTTGAGGAAGGCTTCGTCGAGGCGACGACCGGGGATGTCAAACAAGGTTGTTTCACGTGCGAAACATACAATCTTGTAATTATCCTAGGTAAATATTAGCAATGAAAATCTGACGATCCAGTGGCCCATACGTCCGGATTAATCGACACATCATAGGCATCAAAAAGTGTATGGACGGATGCACAAAGCAAAATCCCATTTTGAACAGAGTGGATATATCCGTCTGACTCATTGGCCGGTGGAACGGTGATCCATTTGCTGTAACCAGACTTATTCCAGTGTCCCTCATATGCCAAAGGGACGATATGAGCGACTTCAAAGCATGTCCATTTGCCACGGGGAGCCCCGTATACAATCCTGCCAGTAATAACACATCGGCGGTCACGCTCACGTACGGCATCGCGAAACGAGGTAATACGAGGTCCGGACTGCAACGAAAGGCAACGAAGTAGCGGAGCCTCCTCCGTGAGTGTGATGGAACCTGTTTCGAGTGAGGGATGGCCGACGAGGAAGGTAGAGAGGAGACCTACCATGACTGGCAATGAAGTAATTCCCCGGTTGAAGGGGTTCTCCATTCCTTTCAACCAGCCGTTCATTATTGTCCCGTAGCTCGAAGGTATCGGTAAAAACACAGATGATCTCCACCATAGAGTAGAGATTGGCATTGGTAATGCCTTCCACAATCCAGAAGCCTCCTAGAAGAGTATCCCGGTGATTGAAATCATAGATGAAGGTATTGCGATCATCATTACGATCGGCGGATTCCATGTTTGACTCTGTGGGCCGGTCAATATTTTTGTTCTAGTTGGGAAAGGGGAGGAATGATTGCTCACAGAGGAGAAGGGAGTGTTTGAGTTGGTCAGAGAGTGAGTGTGCGAATCGACAAATGTGTCGGGGAAATGCCGGATGGGAGTCAGAAAGGCAGGAGATGCGAACATATACAGAAACCGGAAACCAGGTCTCTCGTGCCAAGCCAGGAACCCTAGCCCTACTCAGGTCGCCGACACGATTGATCCATACAGTAAATTACAGTTTTTCTTTCATTTCCATCAAGTCAACACAACCAATTACGACCTTCGCCTCTTAAGCGGTTCAGTCCACTGCGTAAAATCCAAACCCAAATCATTGCCTCCGCTGCTCAAATTTTCAACCACATTTGGCATCACCAATGCCCCTCAATATGCTATGGTTGAAATTATATGTGTCTTTACTGTTAGTTTTGATCTCCACGATGCAAGGGGCCGAGTGGTTGAAAGGGATGAGGAGGAGGTTGAATGTGGAAAATATTTCATTGTTACCGAAGGTATGTGTCACTCTTGATTTTAATTAATCATTAATCACCCTAAATAGGATCCATGATACCCACCGATGAGCGCCCAGTTTCCGAAGTTCGCCACCTTTCGACCCAGTACTGAACCAAATGCGGTGCAGTTTTTGGTAGGAAGCTACGCGATCCAGATTGAGGATGCGTTCTCACCGGCAAAATAGTGATCCGTTCTAACTAGATCGTCTGATAAACTCCTCGAGATTGACTAGCCGTAGCTTATGTTCTTGGGTAGCTTCACCGACGAAGTTCGGAATCCCGGGGCCATTAGGGCTTATTGTGACAGTGCCACGGTGGGGCTACTGAAGTTCTCCACAAACTTGCCCAGTGTGACTTCGATTTGCCGCTGGAGAAGAGACAGGGGTTTCTTATCCGAGAAACGGACTTCTGCGGTAGTTAGAGCCCGATGGGTGTTGGGCAGAAGATGAATGAGCTGAGCTATACTCTCTAGGAGGAATTGGATGTTGCGGTTATCCAGGATGATGTGCTTCGACGAGCCAAGGAAGATAGCAGGATCAGCTCTTCAAAGAAGGAAAGGTTGATCAAGGAGTTGGATTTTCGAACTTGAGTACTCTGAGTGATGTATGTTTTAATCCGGTTTCTTATTTTGGATCAAATTACTAAATCTTTTTATTAACAGCTTTTCAATGGCTTTATGGATCCTTATGGATACATTGACATTTTCCTTACCATGTTCCGGGGTGCGGGCTGTCGTGGGGCTGGGGGGGTCAGGGGGTGTTGGGGGCGGCTCATCAGCATTGGTGCCGCTTTCTTTCGTGTCTCTTCCCCCTCCCTGCCCCAATTACAACTAGTCTCCATCAGAGACAGTTTGCAGCAAACATTCCTCCTTCCTTTTCCATCCCAGTCTGAGCCAAGAGATTCGCAGCCCAATGTAGGTAATAGATCGTGCCTCCTTTCAATCCAATTGATCTGCACACCTGCCTGAGCTATTCTTCGTCTGACCATCATAATCGACTCGGACACTTTGAAACTACATTTGCTGTCACCAATGCCAACCTCTATGCTATGGTCAAAATTATACACAACCCAAAGGTTCCGGAAGAACCTTTATGACTTATTTGTTGTGCCATTTCAAACTCTCTACTTTCTGTAGGACTACGATGATAGCGAGTATGCCCATAAATACGATTCCCGTCTCCGCGGCCTCGTTGTTGAGGGCAAGGAGTTGGTTATTGGTGATCGTACTGGGCTCAAAGCCTACATCACATCCAAGGACGGTGGTATGAATATTTCTGCCGGACCTGTTCAGAGAAAGTTTTTTTTAAGAAGCTATTGAGAAGGGCAGAGCGTATAGCCGGGATAGCAGAAAGGCACATCTGTATGAAGCTTTGAGGTTTCTCAGAACGGGACTACACTGCTTGGAATGTGTGTCATGTGTCCTGAACATTAGCCCATTTGATGCGAAACTGACAAATTTATAGACTATGCGGCTTATTCCATTTGCTGCGAGTTGGCTCTTAGAGAATTCAGACTTATTCCCATGTTGAGGTTGAGATTAATGGAATGAGAGTTTGCCCGGTAATCAACGGAAAATGTACGATGCATTCCTGTATCTGATTTCCCAACCTTTCCAAAGTGCAAGCTACTTCATAGTCCTTTTTTTTTGCAGTCGGAATGACGAATTTCCCTCATAGTGTTTTAGGCGAGGTATCAGACAGGATCGTGCAATCCGAGGTGCAGGATCTTGACATTAAACTCAGTAATGCTTCCGACTCCAACAAATCCAACAAAGGCACTCCTGCCCTGAAGGGTATACTTGGCAATATCGCATGGGCTCTTCTCGCTATTGGCGAAGACTCTAGTTCCAATGCTGATCGACTACAACAAGACTCCAAGGCTAAAAAAATCAAACAAAGCTCAATTCAACCCAGGACGGATATCGCTGGATATAATGTGGAAGAGATAAAACGCCAAACGGAGCAAGCTGTAAAGGATATCTTCCGGATTTCGTAGTTCCATGATAAGGTCATGAAGGCTTTCAAAGTTGGGATTGATAAGATTCCCGGAGCTAGCACATTGATGGAAAATCTTACCAGCGTTATGCAAATTTATATCTTCAGCATCCTAGCGCCCTACGTCAAGCAAATCCTTGAAAGAACCAAGGTTGAGCTGGCTGCCTGCTCTGGCGGTGTTTTGGCGTTCCGAACGGGACTAGTTTAAAGTGTTTGAGGACAAAAACTGCTCAGAGCTAACTCACTCCCCTGTTTAAAAGGATCATTTCACAAATATCCTCAATCCGGTTGCAGAAAGAGTTGCTTCAGCTACAGTTTGATTTGCCGTTCTTTTGATTGTTAGCATCTGGAACGATTACAACAGGGACCCCCGCCAGATTATCAACGAGATACTTCAAGCTTCCCATCACCTAGGCCTGAAAGACGACAACAGGGCGGGACAGCGTTCTATATTTGCGGCCGTGAAGCACTTGTGGGAAGAGCAGAACGAGTCAAAAGGGTCATCTGGTGGAATCTCTCAGCAGAGAAGGTGTCAGAAATGGGAAGAATCACGAAGTCATGGACCCCAATCCAGGGCCTGGCGGATGTGGCAATAGCCACAAAGGTATGCCGGGAGGTGTAGCTTCTCACTCTAGTGGAAATCAATAGCTCTGTTCTGGCGGGATGAAAGCTCCTCATATGGCGGTAGCTGTAGGAAACAGTTCCGCGTCTCCCCTAGCCTCAATCATGAGGAAGCCTCCTCATATGGCAATACTAGCCGAGGTTATGGCTCCGGTCGTAACAACAACGAGTCTTCTTTGTACAATCCCTGGACCGGACGTGATTCGAATAACCACCAACAATGTTTGTATTGTTCGTGAAGCAATCCGCGGGAGACCTCATCGTATGACGGTAGTGGAACCAGTCACTCCTCTCACCATAGGAATGTGGGGTCGGGCTCCTATAGTTCCTCCAGTCGTGGTAATGATAGTTAAGGCACTACTAGTGGAAACTATGGATCCAACACGCAAGACTCTTATGGCTCGTCCGGCCGACATGGCAATGAAAGTTGCGGCCCAGCCAGCGGAGGCCATGGATCGAATGGACAAGAGTCTTACGGCTCCTCCTCTAGACGTGGTAATAATGGTGAAGGTACGCTTGGTTCTTATGGGCGCGCTGAGACGTCTCCATATGGTGGGGGTAGTGGTGCTGGGCCTAGCAGGTTTGGCAACGAACCACCATTTATCCTCACCTCTCCTGGGAAAATACCTCCTCTTATGGTAGTGAGGAACAAACACTTTCCTACGGGAGCGTCGGCCGTGATGAGGGGGTGACCTCTTCCTCCTACAGGAGAACCTGTCGCGCTGAAGAAGGTAGTTCTTACCGAACATCCGGCCATGACCAGGGTACCTCTTCATACGGGAGATCGGGCCGTGGCGAGCAAGCTTCATCCTATGGAAGGTCTAGCCGTGACAACGATAATCGTGGTTCTTATGAAGGCAACACAGGCTCATACGATAACCGTAATAGTATATCTTCCTACGCGAGATTAGGGCGTGGTGAGGATACCATCACCTTCACTTACCGGTGCTCTGGTCTCGGCGATGATAACGAAGAGCCTTCCTATTAATCCTCTGGCCGGTCGTACGGCAGCCGCGATAATGACACTTCCGAATATGGGTCTTCTCGCAGGACTGGCGGCGATGAGGGGCAGAACTATGATCGCAGGGAAGGAAACAAAAGAGGGAATTATGAAGAATCAGGTGGATACAGCTACCAACCAACGTTTGACATTCTTCTCGTTGAGCTGTGAGCGCGCCTAGCCGTTGTTGTTTATTAGGTTAATGCGTGGTGTGTATTCAGAAATTCAACCTTGAGACTTATTGGAATTTCAAGTGTCGCATTGTTAGAGTGGGGTTGGCTCTGTGGTCACCGGTTGTGCTTGTGGTGCATGATGCTGTTGTGGATTACGATCCCCTTCTGCATTCGTGTTATTCCTCCCGCTCACCCGACCTCACCTGCCACACTCGCCACTCTTACCATATTATCTTTCTAACGTAATGGAGGGAGCTTTCCTGTAAGCTCAAGTACAATAGACAGATGCGCTCTGCGTCATAGCCGGCGAACCATCCACCCCCAACACTAACTACTATTCATCTCTCAACCGACAGATAACAGGTCCATCAAGGTTGTGAACAAGATGGGAGGCTCCCATTGCGACTACTATAACAGCGAATATCATACCCCAGAGGGCTCGCCAGGTCTCTCGACCCACGCTCTAACTATCCATCCTAAGTTTGCCCAGATGTTATTGTATCTGAGGCAGAAGGGGAGCGGAAGCCATTCCGGGACTGGTGACGGTGATGTCGTGGACAGAGTTGAAAAGGCTAGAACCCACAATTAACCCTCCTGAGCATTGTCTTAGACACCCGCGTGCTCAGCCAAGTCTCCATAAAGGTTATCTCGAGCGCTATGTTAAGACTGCCGCCAAGTATACCCCCCGTGGCAGTGAGAAACTATCAGACCCCCCCCCTCATTCTAGCGATCCCACGGGAAATCTTTTGAAAGCGAGCACCTCGCCTACTTGCACCATCCCGGAAACCTACCTCTTCGCCGCGTTCCTGGATAGAACTATCATACCCGCACAGTCAGGGAGGCCGGATACCTACTGTCTAGAGGGCTGGCTACCACTCCCCCATACAATCATTCTACCAATGGCACGAAAAAGACGGGAATCCCATCGCACTGGAGGATAGGGGAGTAATAAATTAGTTGGCGAGGGGTGGTAGGGTGGATGCAATATCGAGGTTCAATGGAAGCGGGGGAGGTGGATTGTGTGATTTGGTGGCGTTCAAGGCTCTGGACTGTGCAATAGCAATAAAAACCTATAATTATTTTTTCCACCTGATCGGATTAAAAAATGCGGCAGTGGGGTGTTTGCTGCCCTGGGGAAGGCGTTTGGTGGTGAAGGTCATATCCGGAGTTGGGGCTTGAAAACTCATGTCTAGGTCATGCACTAGGTCTTTTTCATTTTCTTTTTTTTATTGAGATGGAGGTCTGGAAAGAGCTCCTACAACGGTAACGGCAAAAATGTGTTCCATTTACTCGGATTTTGCAGCCCCCTACGGGGAGGGGTTTTTTTAGGAGGGGGTTGAGGGACATAATATATCACTCGGGTGAGTCAGTGGTCTGAGTGTAAGTTTGCATAGCACACGGGGGAATACAATATTCAAGGTTCCGAATGGTCCGCGGAAGACCGAACTAGACCAGCCGGTCCGGTCGAAAGTCAAGTTTGGTCTAATGGTGGAAATTAGACCGACTGGACAGTCAAGATTATCGGACCCGACTTGGCCAGGACCAGTCCGACCAGGCCCGCCAAGCGATAGGATATGCACGGCCTTTTGACAGAATTACCATCCTGTTTTGCTTTTTACTATTTTTGTCACAATATATTATGTTCGAATAAAGCCTCCCTTAATTAAACTCATTGTTTCCATGGATTATTCTGTGGGGTCACAGGGGGGGTCGGGATGGAGATAGTGCCTCGTTTAGATTAGGGGCAGCAAAGATAGGTTCACGAGTATTAAATTTTTCGGTGAACTAGGTGAGTGATATTACATGATTATTCAATATTTTATACAGACTGGTCTGGGACCAGTCCAGACTAGACTGAACCACCTGAGTTAGTCAGGTCCAGTCATTGACATCAACCTAGACTAACCAGCCTAGTCCTGCCTCCAAGACTTGACCGGTCGGACTATTCGGAACCCTGACAATATTACGGTATGTATTGTGGTAAATTGCCGTAAGTTTTCCAGGCGTGGTTGGCTAAGCCGGAATGAAAAGAGATTTAGGATCTTTTCTAACAGAGGCCATATTGAGCCCCCCTCCCCCGTCCCCATTCAGAAGATCTAATTTAGGGGTTTAAATACAGTTAACACATTATGGATAAGGGTGTTGTGAATCTATCTTGCCTATTCCATTGTGGCGTTTTCCTGCACATAATTCTCCCCATGACGGACATTCCCACACTAGCTTATCTCGGTAGGATAGAAACAGCCTCCATCAACGCCACACGCTATATTGCAAGAGCTTGGGAATCCTGATTTGACAGTGTAAGGAAATCCGTATAGAGGTTGGGGCGGGAATGTGACAGATTGGTGCATTCCCATAGCGTACGATTTCCTTCGACCGGAATAAAATATTTGGGTTGGGTTTCTGTGGCGGGCTTGCTCTGGGGGGAAGGCGGCGGTTATCAGAAAGCGGGGTTTTAAACAGCAGGACGGGTTTGAGAGTGGATAGGGGGGAAACAGCACGTAAGCTACCCATGTCCGAATGTGTTAAAGAGGGTGATTCTTCCTCGGCCTTATGGTGTGCTAGCGATAGCTAATGCTGGGGGGTGCACTGGTGGTAGCTCTTACACTCGCGGGAGGCCATGCTTAGCAACCGAAAATGGTAGGGCAGTGTTGGGCCTAATTTTCCAGCCCGCCAGGGGTGACGTTGCCCCGCCCGAGTGGTATTTCTAGAGCTCCTTCGTCCTCATTCCAAGTATGATAGCTAGTATGAGGTGCATTAGTCACAATCTGGTTGGTACCGCAACCCCCCACCTATGTCAAACTAGCAACAATCTCAACAGTTCTGAAGAAAGGCACACAGCGTAGGCCACAGGGAAGGGAAACTTTATCCAAATCAACAGCGGACATATGCACCTTCTGTGCTCCCGAGAGGATTTGAGCGGATATCTGGCTATTGTAGTCGTCCAACGGCTTCAGCGCAAGCAGCCTCGCCTAACCTGAAAAGTCTCATTTTGCGCAGATTCCCCAGCATAGAGAGGGATGTTGGGGAAAGGGTGGCCTTGGAGATTGCAAGAGGGACAGGTCAAAAAGGCCTGACCTGCTGAGGATTCAGGTCGCTCAAGTAGGCTCAGCCGTTATCGGGTGAGTCGCATCGAAAGCTCGGGGGTGAGCTCGGAGGTGCTCTTGAAGGCTAGAACGGATCGATCGGACAGTGAATCCTGGTCGGAGACCGGAACAGGTTCTTGGAGACGGCTAACGGTGTCCTTATTGAAGGACAATTTTCGATATTGGGATTTGACGACCCTATTTCGACCGCAAGAGCACGGCGTGGTTCGCCCAGCTTTAGAGGCAGCTACAAGTGGGAGATTCCCACAGAGCCGCCAATGCCAAGCCTCGATTTCCCGACACCCCTTCCTCCCATTACAGTCTTCACGGTAGTCGCGACGAAACTGGGGTGGTGACTAACAGGGATCAATGACAAGTAATTTTCTGCAACCCTAACCTTCACTATTTCTCTTTTTGCCCACCAAATACTTGTACCCCTGTTCGTCACTACCCCAGTTCCGTCGCGACTACGGTGGTGACTGTAGCTGGCACAGCGTTGCACCTGACTCACCCCCAACCCTAAATACGGCGGTATTTAAGGACAAAAGTACAGAATAAAAAAGTCGACATGGCAACGGTTGCACCCGGTCAACTCACCTTCCTCGTGCAAAGTAGATTATCACTTCCAAAGCTTGAAGTGATATTGACCATGGCCGCACAAAGTAAATTATCACTTCCACAGCTTTTGTTCGTGCTTAACAAAAGCACTAAAGAAGGAGCAAACAAAAGTGCAATCACGATAGACTCTGAATGGGCAAAATGCTAAGATAAAGGATCAATACTCTCTGATACTCGTGCGCTACACTAGCTAAGCACAGGCTAGGAGATAGATATCTCCGTCTAAACAACCAAACACTCCCGAAACTTAACAAACTCTAAGGAAGGAAATGCCGCTGACAAAGCCTGATCTCCAGCACTCTAGAACAATCTCATGATCCTCCGTGGTCCATCAACCCTGAGACTCAAAAAAGTGCAAACTCCCGTATACCTAGTGGTATAGGGTATAAAGAAACTATGAAACCGACCCCAGCATAGCGTGTGAAAACAAAGCCTCTGCTGGGTGCTAAACCGTCGGAAACCACAAAGCCTCATACGCTATACCGGTCCGTCTCCTAGCCGCATAGCTGCGACCCTCCATATTCACCAATCTGCATAACTCTCTATCCGTGCAACTGCATAAACCTATGCCCTATGGGCCACAATTCAACAGCTTTAAGCGATATTGGTTTTGACCGCGCAATGTAAATTATCACCCCCACCAATCTACTATTCTTGATCAAGGCTCATGAAGCTTACACCTGCAACAGTGATAATTTACTTTATATAATAAAGGTTAGGACAACTTAAATTGGTGGAAGCGATAATTTACTTTGCGCGAGGAAGGTGAGTTGACCGGGTGCAACCGTTGCCATGTCGACTTTTTTATTCTGTACTTTTGTCCTTAAATACCGCCGTACCTAAACCATGCAGATTTGTCGTTGCGCTAAGCTTTTGTCAAGACAGATTGGGATTCCCTCGCGGTCGATCTTTAGCGGCTCTACCAATTTTCGTTATGACTAACTTTTTGAGATTAATTTTTGTCGCCAGTTATTTTTTTTCGGGAACCTTTAACGTCGCCTCCGGTTCCTAGGCTTCCTATATTATATTTTAGAGTGCTTGCTATAGATTTTTCACATTTTAGTAACAAATTATGTAGTGTTCAACAAAAAGAGATACCAGTGTCTAAAACAACCATATGTTGGTAGTACTTGACAGGGCGGAGATCTTAATTCTTATTGGGGGGCGCCGCCCACGAGGTCTCCATACGATTGGTTTACTCAAAAGGGACATCAGAGGAATTGGCTGGTTGATGAGGACCACTGGGAATGCTCTAAGTGTTGGAAACGATAATTTACTTCACGTAGAGAGGCACATTACCGGGAGAGCTTGCAGCGCTAGAAGCGATAATCCACTTCATGTGGTGAATATCATAAGTGCTTGGAGGGAAGGAATATCTACTAGGACGTCGGAATTTCCCTTCTCAGATAAGCTAGGGGAGAACGCCGCAGACTCAGCCTTCAGTCCAGACAATCCGAAAGGAATATGAAAGGCGCCTTACCAGCAGTGTTCCCAACCGTCCAGTCCGTCCGTCTTTGCGTGAGGACGGGACGGACTACGGCTCATGGTCCGTCTTTTTGGGGGTGCTAGGACGGACCACGCCTCGGAAAGCGAGGACCGGACGGACTATGGGACTATAGTCCTAGCGCTTGGACCTCCTGTACTAGCCAAGTTGATATCATACACCTCCGAACGGATACTTTTCACTTCATAAGACATCACTCGTGCAGCCCCGGGCGTCGCCGGCAGTCCCCCGCCGTCCCTCACCATTCCCGGTCCTCACCGACAGTGCCCGGCCGTCCTCAGCCATCCCCTACCATCCCCCGCAGTCCACCCCCCCTGCCCCGAGCTAACATGTCTCACTCTGTAGGGCGGGCCGTCCTGCCCTTAGGCTGCCCCGGACGGACTATAGATAGCCGTCCCGCCGTCTGGGGCTCTTGGCAGTCCCCCCACGGGGCCCCGCCGGGCCCCCGGACCGTTGGGAACACTGCTTACCAGGAGAGGCAACTACAACGTCCTAGCACATTCTTCTTCTACATGTTACGGCATAAAGTACCCGAACACTAGCTAGCAGTCCCACCGCAATATCGGCGGGAATTGACTCAAGGGCATTACCAACCCTAGACCTACCCCCCAGCAAAAAAGTGGTTCGCCGTGCATTTTCCCCAATGCTCGACTACTCCACTAACCGGTCCCTGATCGTGGGCTGGTTATCCCTATCGGATCCTAGGTTACGGCATCAGGACATCCAAGACCACAGAGTAGAAAATGTAGGGGAATGGTTCTTAGAAACCGAGGAATTTAGGCGCTGGCAGGGTGTTAGTGCAAGAAGTGAATCTGATAACGCAGTTTTGTTTTGCTATGGGGATCTGGGGGTTGGTAGGACGTTTATTAGGTAACAAGGCCCAGCCTCGAGGGGTGAAGGAAAAGGTGGGGCGCTGACAAGCCCTGATAGCTCATTGGAAATAGACAGCTTGTGTGATCAGGCTGAAGAGCAAGATGTCGCCGTTGCGTGTTTCTACTTTGGCTCAGTGTTCCGAACCGTCCGGGGGCCCCACACGGACGGCGGGGATAATGCCAAGAAGACGGGACGGGACGGGACCGTTAACCGTGGTCCTGGGTAGGTTAAGTTGCTCAGGGGACGGCCGGGCTAGGCTGGGACCGCCGGGCCCTACACGCTAGGCCTTTCTTGGTGCGGTGGGACACACGTGATAGGGGCTGCTAAGGGGGACGCCAGGGGAGATGGAAGGACGGCCGGGATTTTACGAGGGACTATAGGGGGTATCAAAACAAGGTATGGTGCAGGCAAGGACTGTAGGGTGTAGGCAAGGACTGCGGGGGGGTATACAGACGGCAGGTATTGGGAATGACGGCCGGGCCCATGAGGATAAATGATGAGGGGGACCACGGGTGACGGCCGGGGATGCTTGAGGACGGCCGGGGGTGCCTGAGGACGGCCGGGGACGGCAGGCCATCTATGGGTGATATATGGTGATGGGTTGCAACC
>Ga0307517_10009910_pt1 | contig 13420 bp, 10 predicted proteins | sample 23_EM_MG_FD_194515 | JGI IMG/M metagenome (GOLD analysis project Ga0307517, IMG submission 194515) | Populus trichocarpa ectomycorrhiza microbial communities from riparian zone in the Pacific Northwest, United States - 23_EM | ecosystem: Host-associated > Plants > Roots > Unclassified | place...
AGAGCAATATGCATATATATAATTTATTAGTAATATATATATATATACATGCTGTGTAACATATATCTGTGTGTTTAATAATATCTATATCAAAAAATTAATATATGTCGTATTTGATTATGTGATCTAACCTCTGTTTTTAAAGTATGTAAAGTGCAAAAAAACATCGAATCAGTATTATTTTTAAGTATATTTTTAATTGTTTTGGTCAGGTAATATTAAAAATAAAAATATATTATTTTAATATTTTTGAAAAGCGGGACATTACCAAGTTTTGTGACTAATGAGTGTGAACAAAAGTACAAGATATATTTACTGCAAAGTGATAGTATGAACAAGCGCCTGTAGCTCAGTGGATAGAGCGTCTGTTTCCTAAGCAGAAGGTCATAGGTTCGACCCCTATCTGGCGCGATAAAAGTTATAAATTTTGTTATTTTTAGTGAATTTGGTTCTTGCTGCACCTGAGAGAGTTAGGTTGACTAATTAATTGCACATTTTTACGTGATCAACCTAACAGAGACTCCATCTTCTTCTTTTTTTTCTTGAATGAAATTTCCATGCCAATTCCGCTTATATAATAATAATAATAATATATTGATTTCCTAATGCCCTCTAAATGACCATCCTGTTCCTCTTCTGACTCTGAACTGCTGCCCATCACCTTTACTTATATCTCAGCAGAACCGTATAATCCTTTATATCCCTGCACTCAGTCTCCATTGCTTTCTGTGAAACTTCAAGGCCTTAATCTCCTTGAATATATCCATCTTTAACAAAAATGTCCATTGTTGCAGAAGCACCTGGATACCTCCAAGTCTTTTCTGATGGTTCTGTAAAACGGTTTGCCTCAGAAACAGTCCCTGACTCAGCGGAATCATATTCGGATGGATTCAAGTTCAAGGATGTGGTGATTGACTCATCGAAGCCAATAACCGCGAGGTTGTTCGTTCCTGATACTCAAGGGTCTGTGAGTCAGCTTCCAGTTGTGGTTTATTTTCATGGTGGTGGCTTTTGTATTTGCTCAACCACCTGGCTTGGATTCCATCACTTCCTTGGAGACTTCTCCGTTGCATCCCAGTCCATTGTCCTTTCCGTTGACTATCGTTTGGCACCGGAGAATCGCCTTCCGATTGCTTACGATGATTGTTTCCGCTCACTTGAATGGCTAAGTAACAATGTGAGTTCTGAACCTTGGCTTAAGCAGGCTGATCTTTCTCGAGTGTTTCTATCCGGAGACAGTGCTGGAGGGAACATTACACACCAGGTTGCTATCAGGGCAGTAAGGAGTAAAACCTATCAGGTTGAAATCAAAGGATTGATGTTGATTCATCCTTATTTTGGAAGTGAGACAAGGACTAAGAAAGAGATGTCTGAAGGGGCACCAGGAGACGTGGCGATGAATGACATGTTCTGGGGTCTAAGTATACCAGAAGGGTCTAACCGAGATTACTTTGGATGTAACTTCGAGATGCAAGATGTATCTGCAGCTGAATGGAGTGCTTTTCCAGCAGTGGCGGTTTATGTGGCTGGCTTGGATTTCTTGAATGAAAGGGGAGTGATGTATGCACAGTTTCTGGCAAAGAAAGGGGTGAAAGAAGTGACACTGGTGGAAGCTGAGGGGCAAAATCATGTCTTTCATGTGTTTTATCCCAAATCTGAGGCAACTCTCGTTCTTCAACAACAGATGAGTGAGTTTATGAAGATCCATTAGCATCTCAGGAGTCTTTCATATAGATCACAGGTGCCTGCTTCCAGTTTGCTAAATCATAGAAATTGACAAAATGTTAGTAGGAAGGATCTCTAGCTCTGATATTATAATAAATAAAGATTGAAATAAATATTCTCAATGAAGTGCATATCCACAAATGGTTTATCAGAGTTTCTTCTAAAGGGCTGATGGTGATAGGAGTCACAACACAGAACATCTTGAACCTTTTATTGCCATAGCCAATGGTAGAAACCTCCATTTCCTGCCATAACTAACTGATCTTTCTGACTTTGTATTACTGGCTTTTATTCAGAGAAAATATTAAAATAAAACAGATTGATCAAGTGCATCAGCAATTTTGAAGAAACACCAGAAGATTAAGTTGGCCAATTGCCCTTTATTTTTTCTGAACAGTTTATTAAAAATTCTCAGGTCTTGCAATCTTAACCTCAAAGAAAAGAAACATGATCATGATTCATGAATTTTGGCTCTTGTAAATCCTGAGATGGCTGGTTCCTTTAGATGACCAACCTAACATTTTTTGGTGTTAGTAATCATGGCATCTTCCAGTCAGCTTTGCCCATCATGTTATCAGGTTATATAACATTGGTTTTCTGATTAATCAATGCACTGCCCCTTCAAATGATCATCCTATTCATCTTGACTCTGACCTTGCACATTGCTATTACTCCTCAGCATAGCCATATGATCCTTTATATCCTTACACTATATTCTCCATTGCTTTGTGTGAGATATCAGGGCCTTAATCACCTTCATTTTGTTAACCAAAATGTCTATAGTTGCAGAGATACCTGGCTTCCTGCAAGTCTTTTCTGATGGGTTGGTAAAACGGTTTGCCCCAGGAATAGTGCCTGCCTCATCCAAATCATATTCCAACGGATTCAAGTTCAAAGATGTGACCATAGACTCATCTAAGAAAATAACTGCAAGATTGTCCCTTCCTGATACTCCTGATTCCATGATTCAGCTTCCGGTTGTGGTTCATTTTCATGGAGGTTGCTTTTGCTTTAGCTCAACCACATGGCTTGGGTTCAATCACTTCCCTGGAGATTTATCTGTGGCGTCTCAGTCCATTGTCCTCTCTGTTGACTATCGTTTGGCACCGGAGAATCGCCTTCCGATTGGCTATGATGACTGTTTCAGCTCACTTGAATGACTGTGTAACAATGCGAGCTCTGACCCTTGGCTTATTAAGCAGGCTGATCTTTCTCCGATTATTTCTTTCTGGAGATGGTGCTGGATGAAACATAACACGCCAGGTTGCAATCAAAACAATGAGGAGAGGAGATTGTCATATTAAAACCAAAGGATTGGTGCTGATTCATCCTTGTTTCGGGAGTGAGAAAAGGACTATGAAAGAGAAGACGTGTTGATGAATGATATGTTTTGGGGTCTAAAGTATACCAGAATGATCAAACCGTGACTACTTTGGCTGTAATTTTGAGATTCTGCAAGATGTATCAGCAGGTGAATGGAGTGAGTTTCCAGCGGTTGTAGTTTCTGTGACTGGCTTGGATTTCTTGAACGAAAGGGGAGTGATGCATGCACAGTTTTTGGCAAGAAAAGGGGTGAAAGAAGTGAAATTGGTTGAAGCTGGATGGCAATGAATGCCTTTCATGTGCTCTAACCTGAATCTGAGGCAACTCCTTCTCTCCAACAACAGAGGAGCGAGTTCATGAGGAGCCATTAGCATCTCAGATGGTGTGACAGATCATATTTGCATGCTGCCACCAGCTAGTATGCAAAAATACTAGTCTTTGTTTGGATTTGGTAGCCATGTGATGAATGATTCTCTAGTACTGCTATCGCAATAAATATTCTGAGTTATTGTGAAGTTCCACCTCCTACAGTGAAAGGTAGAAACCTCAACTCCTTCCATTACCGACCGATCTGTCTGGTTTTGTACATCAGCAGTTTCAAGAAATATCAGAGTATCTTATTCAAATTAATAACCACTGACATCAATACAGAATAACATGATATCTACGTTATCATTATATACTGTTGAACCTATACAGAAACAGTCAGGGAGCCCATACTGGATCTTGTTTTTATCCATTTGAACAGATTAAACACATGACTGGCTGCATTTACATGAATATCTCCATCCAATTGTATCATACAGATGCTTCTACTCATCAAAAGTGCTCATGAAACCACCGATGAATCCGGCTCCATTGCAATTCCCACACAGCATTTCCTTTCTGCCCCTGCAAGATAATAAATAAGAAGTGATTCATGTGTGCCCCAGTCCACAAGATCAAGTACTAATTAAACTCTGTGGTCCTTGGCCTGCGATGAGTACTTACCCACAAAGCCAACATGAGTCACCAGCTTTAAATCGGCCATTGAAAAGATCAGCAGAGTTCACTCCACTACCTTTGCACTGAGAGCACAGAACAGCACCTGGTAATTGGACAACGAAACAAAACTCTAAATCAGTAGCCGCATTTTCTATCACGTTTCTAAGAAGGGCTGATTACTTTAGTTAGCTTACCATTTCCATCACAGTCAGCACAAATCATACTATTCGGCTTCGTGTTTCGATTACCTGGAGCAGCCTATCATCACACTAACAATCAGATTAGCCTATATTTAGCATGTGGTGTACCGTTAAGAAAATTAATGCAACAAATGAACATTTATATGCTCTTGCAAGTCTGAATACTCCACCATTGGAGCTCAGAGAGTCATAATATAAGCAAGACTTATGATTTTAAACAGGAAGAGTGATATGAACTCTGACCTTAACTCTAACACAGCAACGTCTAGCAGTAGAAGAGTTGTGAAAAAAATCATGGACCCCAAGAATCTTAATTTCTTGCATACCAGAATTGGTTCCATGTATTCCTGTGAAACAAGATTCAGAGTGGATATATAACGTTATACTTGAAGAACATGTCGTATATGGATGTTTGAGACGGTTACCTGAATCTTGTTGCTTGGCTCTAATTGGAAGAACAAATGGTGAACATGAAGCCATGACCAATGAAGACAGTTTTGGCAGTGGTTGGCAATCATGAGGATTAGATCGTGAATAAATGGGCTTCTTGTAGTCTTGGACCCTTGGTGGGTTGGGCTATTTTGAATTCAAAATTAGCTTCCACGTGAATTTGTTTTTAGAAAAAAAGGATAATACTTTTAAAGGATTAAGAAAAACCAGAACCCGGTTTATTGATTCAAAAGAGTTCAATAATCTTAATTAATTTAATAATATAATTTAAAAAATTAATGATAAGAAAAAAATCCAAGAAAAATAATGACTAAAATAAAATAAAAAATGCTTGTTAATATTATAAAACAATACTTTCTAAATATTTTAGAAAGATGTCAATGATCTTGTTTAATAACAAAAAAAAAAAAATTAAATGGAAACGAGATAATTTTATAAAAATATAAAAAAAATAAAATTTTAATTATTAGCAAAGTAAATGTTGGAGGACCAACTAGAAAAATAATCAATTTTAAAAACAAGATAAAAAAAACCGAACTCAAGTTTTTTGCATAAGAGTTATTATGTAAAGTTTAATTTTAAAAATATTATTTTAAAATACTAAAAAAATTAAAATATTATTTTAAAATCAAACCATAATGGATCAAAGAATCTATATTTTACATAAATTTAGTATTGTAATACACGATATTTTTTAAAGATATTTTTTTTATTTAAAAATATATTAAATAATTTTTTAATATTTTTTGATATCATCATATCAAAATTACTAAAAAAAATATTAATTTAATATTTTAAAATACAGGTATAAACGAAAAAATAGACTTTGCCAAATAAATTGCATTAAAATCCAATCCTGGCTAAAGAAAAACAAAAGAAAAAGCAAGTGTAAAAGATAAATTGGAAAAACAAAAAGCTCAATCGAAATTAATGACGAACCACAGGGCCATTAAGGTCAACTCCAACAAAATATCTCCCTGCCTCCCTCCCTCTCTCACACCCTCTTTACTATAAAAATCATTCACCATCACAGAGCCTTATACCTCTATCTTGTTGAGCTCTACGCTTCGGGCCTTTGCTCTCTCTCTTTCTATCTCTCTTAAAAAAAGTGTTTTCTTTAAATTTCTCGCTAACCGTTTTACTTTGCAGCAAACCCTAACCCTAAGCCCCCAAACCCCGTCTTCATTTTACTTTCGCAGGTAGTCCCCCTTTCTCTCTCCAATTCACAACTCAATTTCACTGCAAAACCCTAATTTATTAGATCTATCTTCGTTTTCGTTAAAAAACCCTAATTTCATTTACACTAATTTCGAGATCTGTGTTTGTTTGTTGTAGAAATCATGGGTGAAACAAGAGACAACGATGCTTACGAGGAGGAGCTTCTCGACTACGAAGAAGAAGATGACAAAGCACCTGACTCCGTCGGAGCTAAAGTTAACGGCGAAGCCGTTAAGAAGTGAGTATTTTTTTGTGTGTTGAAAGGCTGGATTTTTATAAATTTTGATGGAGATTGATAGATCAGTTGTCCAAGCTTGTGTCTTGTAGTTTTATTTGTGTTTTTATTTACGTTGGTGTTTTATTTTTTGGTGTACAGGGGATATGTTGGAATTCACAGTTCGGGATTCAGAGACTTCCTTTTGAAGCCAGAGCTTCTTCGGTCCATTGTTGACTCGGGTTTTGAGCATCCTTCTGAAGGTAATCTATTGCTATGCTCTTCTGATTTTCTCAATGTTTACTTTAGTATTGTCTTTAATGTACAAGTTTTACTTCTTCTAAGGGATTTGTGTTGAAATTGTGTTTTTTAGCCGTGCTAATAAACTTTGACTGTCTGCCCAAAAAAGTATACAGTTTCCAATGACATCATGCATATTAATATATAAATTTGAGTGGCATGCATAGCTCCATATTTTTTTTATTTTTTTTATGCTTTTATCTGAATGCGCCAGCACTTTTTTAACTGAATTTGTAGCTTTCCCATGTTCGTTGATGTCTTTTTTGCACCCTTGAATCATTGTGGTGTTTAACTTTTCAGGTAATATACAATTATCACAATCTTGATTTTGGAGCTGTATTCTTCTATGGTAAACCCTTTCAATTAAAGGATCAGAGAGGTTATGTTTTACTTACCAAGGGTTCCTTCCGTACAATTTTCTTTGGTAATTCATCAGTGCAACATGAGTGTATTCCCCAAGCCATCTTGGGAATGGATGTCATCTGCCAAGCTAAATCTGGAATGGGAAAGACTGCTGTTTTTGTTCTGTCTACTCTTCAGCAAATTGAGCCTACCTCTGGACAAGTTATTGCCCTTGTTCTATGTCACACTAGAGAGTTGGCATACCAGGTAATTTTAAAGTAACAAACTTGACTTCCCATTTACTTATGTTACTCTTTCTCCGTGTTGCAATGCATGTTTCCTCATTTTTTTACTATTTTTTACTTAATAGATCTGTCACGAGTTTGAGAGGTTCAGTACTTACTTGCCCGATACAAAGGTTGCTGTTTTCTATGGTGGTGTCAATGTCAAAACTCACAAAGATCTACTGAAAAATGAATGCCCTCATGTTGTTGTTGGAACTCCTGGAAGAATCCTGGCACTGGCTAGAGATAAAGACCTTTCTTTGAAGAATGTCAGACATTTTATCCTTGATGAATGTGACAAAATGCTGGAATCACTCGGTATGTTTTTATCCTAAAATCTTGGCCCAGAGGTCCTTTTTTCTCCATCTTAATTTGATATTAATGTCTTAATCATGCATATTCCTTATTTCTTTGTATAATTGATATTTTCTGCAGACATGAGGAGAGATGTTCAGGAGATCTTCAAATTGACTCCTCATGATAAGCAAGTTATGATGTTTTCTGCAACACTCAGCAAAGAAATCCGCCCAGTTTGCAAAAAATTCATGCAAGATGTAATGTCCTATGGCCAGTTCTACTTGAATTTAGAAGTCTTTTCTTTTTAATATTGCCAGATGTCTCTGCGAGTCTTCTATAGATATTTAGGATTCAGTTCTCCATCAGGAATAGTGATGAGTGGTCACTGTGAGGAAATTGTATTTTGTTGGGTTGGGAATCACAAGCCTCAAGTTCGTGGCAGGTGCCAAAGTGGGGTGTGGTTGTGTCTCTCCCTTTTTTTTATTTGTTTAATTTTTTAGTTTTTTTTACCTCTGCTAGGATGTGCCCCTTTTACTTTTTTTTTTTTTTTTGGTGAGGGGGGGGGGTGGTTTGGGGAGTGGGAATTTGTTGGATGGGGTGGGGGGTTCTCCTTTATCTGTGGCGACTTCAGTTGTAAAATAGAGTTCTGTTGAGCTACAGTGGACTTGCTTGTTATGACTTTAAAAAGTATCTGCAAGGAGACGATTCATATGGACCGGAATCTCGATTGAAGGGATGCAAATCCATCTATCATTTCCTTCTGGATAGCATTAGCTTCACGAAGGCTCCTAATATGATTTACTGTGACATTTGTTCCTTTCAGCCAATGGAAATTTACGTCGATGATGAAGCCAAGTTGACCCTCCATGGTCTTGTACAGGTATGCATTCAGATTTGTGTTGTTGTTTTACAGTGGTTTTAAAGGAGCTAGACAATTCCAGGTTACAATGCTATAGAGCTGGGGTTTGAGTGAGAAGATAGTGAGGAGAGGAAAAAAATGGGTTCAGAAATAAGAGGGTAGGAAGGAGAAAGAGAGGTGAGACAGAGCAGATGTAGAATGAGTGAAGAAGATGGAAAGTGGAGATGTGGTCTTACCATATGGAGAGAGCATATAGATTAATGAGAGAAAATAAGGTCTCAAGTATGAAATAAAGGAATTGCATTGAGGCTAGCTTTTCACTGGGGACAGGTCTGGCTCTTTGTGAGAGATGTGTTCATCCTTGAACCTTTAAAACAATGCTCCACATTGAGGAATCCAATTGGTTGGGGGATGGTGATGCCATGCCAATGTTATAATTCTTCTCCTCTTGACAAGACAGTACTATACCAGTTTTTGAACCTCCATCTGACAATCAAAATTGGAATGGCAGCACTACATCAAACTGACTGAGCTGGAGAAAAATCGGAAGTTGAACGATCTTCTTGATGCATTGGACTTCAATCAAGTTGTTATCTTTGTTAAAAGTGTGAGCAGAGCAGCTGAGCTGAACAAGTTACTCGTGGAGTGTAATTTCCCCTCTATTTGCATCCATTCTGGCATGTCACAGGAAGAAAGGTTTGTAGATTTTACATATTATATTATTATAAACACCCTGCTGCAGTCATTCAGGGTCTTTTTTTTCCTCTCATGTTGTAATCTACTTTGTTTTGCCATTGGTTAACTTGGTCTGCTGGTGCATTTATTCTGGACGAAATTAATTGCTTTAATTGATATCAATGGTATTTCTGTTAATGCCAGTCTAGGGTCATTTGAGTGTTGGGTAGGGTTTGGTGTATGAATCGTGTTTTTGGTGTTTGATTATGTTTTATTACCATGGTTTTGGATTTTTCAGAACAACGTAAAAATGGTGTTGGTTTTTTTTTTTTTTTGCAAACCCATGTTTTGAAAAAATCAAAATTTGAGTGCTTCATATATTCCTTTGCTTTGGATGTGGTCTTGGAAACCTCATTTGAGAAGCTAGAATATGCATAGTAAACTTGTTATTTTGTATGGTATTGGTTTGTTTCTTTGGTATGGATTTGATTGTGTATGGAATGTGTGTTGTTGACATGGAATTGAAATTTACTTGGTTTCTTTCTAGGCTATTACACCTTACTTTTCACTATGCATCGGATGCTGTATTTTGTTATGGGGTTATGTTGATTTTTATGACCTCATTGAAAATGAGTTTTGCGGTTTTTATCTTAGAAGTGACTGTCATTTTGAGTGTATTTTAATTTCAATAATATAATGCACTTCTGTTCTGGCACTTGGTTAGCATGTGTACTGTAGTTGTAATATAGTTTTAGTAGTGATATGTTCTGTGCTGAATGTATCCCATTTGCAGGTTGATGCGCTACAAGGGTTTCAAGGAGGGTCATAAAAGGATTCTTGTTGCCACTGATTTGGTTGGCAGGGGTATTGATATTGAACGTGTCAACATTGTTATTAACTATGACATGCCAGACTCTGCTGACACTTACTTGCACAGGGTAAATTCAACTGAACTTGTTCAACATATCTGCTTGATGGCTTTCCTTTCCAGCGCATCATATTTGTTGAAATGTCTTACAGTTGTGCTTTTTTAAAAAAAAAATCCATAACAGGTTGGTAGAGCTGGTAGGTTTGGCACAAAGGGCCTTGCAATTACCTTTGTATCATCAGCTTCCGACTCTGATGTTCTCAACCAGGTCCTGCAATTAATTTTGTTTCATCAAATTTGTATTGTTTTCTTAAATTTCTTGCTTGTTCTAAAACTTATTAGTTTGATTGCAGGTTCAAGAGAGGTTTGAGGTGGATATAAAGGAGCTACCGGAGCAGATTGATACATCTACATATAGTAAGTTTCTCAATGCACTTTTTTTCAAAAAAATGGTTGCAAGAATTTGTTCTCTTCATTATTGTGTTCTACTTTTTCTATGTTTATCCAAAAAGCAAATAAGAACCGACCCTGCTTTCCATTTTCCTGTCGTTGTTGGCATCTTCTTTTCCTTTTTAAACTTGTGGGATAGTAACAGTAACCAGTAATACTATATTGGTGCTTGCTGGTTAATTGGGGATTATGAGAGCAACCGTGCAACCTTAATAGGCTTCACCCTTTTTTTTTTTTGGCCTGCAATTTCGTTTCTGAACTCTTTATGTTTATGGCATTGTTGGAATAATATGGCACTATATGCTCATTGTTTGCAAACATTTTCATTTGCAGTGCCATCTTAAAGGAGATTCAATCAGCATGTGGTGGATTCTGATGGTGGTAGTCCCTTTCTATCTTATTTGTTCTGCATACTGCCTAATGGTTTGTATTGGTGAATCTACTCAATGGTGTATTCTACTTTTGAACTACCTGTAGCCTTTGGGACTCTCGGGGCCGTGCTTTTTTGGACGTAGAGTTTGCTAGACTTGCTCATGAATTATTGGTACAACAGTAACTACTCGCAGTATAACTAGTTTAGATTTGCAGGAGAGCGCCATGTTATCATATGTATTAATGTTTTAGATAAGCTAAAATTGAAATATTTTTAGTGCTTTTTTGCTTTTTTTATGTTAGCTTAGCCTTGGCGGCTTTTGATTGGTAAGGTTTTTATGAAGTTCTTTCTATAGAAGGGATTTGCTAGTGTTAACATGAGCGAGCGTGCTTTGGTTTTATTGGGGTGGTATTGGTAATGGATTGAGCAAGGCCTGTAATTAATGTATAGGTAGAGGTGAGATGGGCTAAGCATAGAGAGATTCGGCATATGAGATAAAGATATAGGTTAAATGGGTACAAGGTGCTAAAATATCGTTGTGGTCAAGAATGTCTAAACGGGTCATGGGGTCATTAAATCATCTCAGAATTTACTCCTGCGCTTCTTTTAATCGTCTCTTAATTCGAAGTAGTTGTTTTACTTTAGGTTTTGTTGAATCCCCGATCAAATGCTGGTCATGATTCTGTTTAATAGTACAAAGTCGTGTCTGCGTAATGATGTGTGTTGTTTTTACCCTTGATATCAGGGTGAAATGAATGATGTGTTTTGGCTTTCAAATTCCTCAGATCTTCCCCTGTATCTTCATCCTATCGAGATTCCTAAGCTAGAGGATTTATTGTCATTGCTAATACGAAGCTTGGTTATCAAACCTTTGTTCTTGATGATTTGATCTTGATGAATTTCTTTTTTGATGGGTTGACTAGAGAAAATTATGCGTAAGAGTTGGGCTAATGATTATGTTTAGATTAAAATCTATGATTTGGACCCAATTATTTTTTTGCACTCAAATTATTTGAATGGCTATGTTTTGATTAAAATGATTATTTGCTAGTACTCAATTATTTGCTAGTAGATCGGGTTCACATCTAATGACTTGGAGGCCTTCCATTAAACTAAGATTGAGGTGGTGTATTTTAAAGTGTTTTTTCTAAATTATTTTTGATATTAATATGCTTTAAAAATATAAAAAATAATAATTTTACAAAAAAATTAGAGGGAATACAGTTTTAAGAACTTTTTCCCAATAGTTTTGATTCTTTTGAAGTCTTTAGCCAAGTGTTTAGTAGCATGCTTGACAAAGACAGACTAGATACGATACTTTTTCATTTCAAAGTTATTTTTGGTGTATGTTTAGATAATGTCAAGGTTTTTCTAGTGGATAAACTTGTTCTATTAAAAGGGATATGACCCGCTTAAAAGATAAGACAAACTTATCAATTCTTTACTATTTATGTTTTTAATATAATATCTTCGGAAAAGATCAAAACGAGATTTTTTTTAAAAAAATCAGTGGGTTTTATTAGTTACAGGTCATCTTAGTTTTTTCTCTTGGTTAGGTTAATTTCTTTTCGATTTTTTAAAAACCTAAACGCTTGTTATTGATCTATTAATTTTATTAATATGATTTAATTTTATTAATTTGATTTGAGGACTATTTTTAAAAAAATACTAAACTCTCGTTATTGATTCAAGGATGTTAAAAAATTAACTTTATTTTCTTTATCTTTCTTATTGTTTCTCAAATATTTATCAATATCATTATCATATCAAGAGGACTATCATTATCACGAGTATAAGTTATCTAACCAATAGTCATTATAGATAATGACCAAGCACTTATTCTCTTTGGGTAAAAGCCCAAAGGCATTCAAGTTCGTACCAAACTTAATTTTGATAATGTCCGGGAAAGTCATTATCTTCGGCTAAAATATAGCCTACCTTCAATCTAAAACCACGTCCAACTTCTCGCCTATCCTCCCATTTCTTTTGAAACCATTTTTTTTGTGCTTTGTTTTTGGTTTTATTATTTTGTTTATCCTACCCTAACAATTCCTTAATTCTTAATATTTATAGGTTTTTTACTGTCACGACCGCAGATTTTCTGGTTTCTGTGATTCAGCATATTAATTTTTGTATTTTAAAAATATTTTTAAAAATAATTCTAGATTATTTTATTTTTTTCATCAAATTATTTTTTTATAATTTTATATCATTTTAATATGCTGATATAAAAATAAATCTTAAGAATAAAAAATTATTATTTATATGTATAAATGAGCACGTAAACTGCATTTAAATTGATTGATGGAAGAACTTGATTAATTAATTCTTATAGTACAAGAATAATAAAATTATAATGACTGATGCTTTTTAAAATATATTTTTTATTTTAAAATATATTAATATATATATATATATATATATTAATATATTAAAATAATATAAAAATATTTTTTGATGTTAAAAACAGTTTTTTTAAAAAATCTAGAAACATAAATGAAAACTATGCCAAATACCTATTAATGCGAGATTGATTTCGACAACTTTACTTGGCAACGTCATGCTATGAGTATAGTCTTTAAGGTACAACAAAGGTCATGCTGATGTGGACCGTGGAGGGCTGGAGCCTTGAGTATATGATTTTTGTTGAAATTATAAAAACGATTCTATACTTGTGATTTCACCCGATTTTATCAATTTTCGAGTTTTTAAAGCGATTTTACATGTTAAGCATAAATTGACTCGTAAAATCATACAATTTTACGAGTCAACTCGTAATTTTAACAACTTTATATTGATCTATTAATTTGATTGAGGAGTGGTGACCTAACTTGGTAGTTGACTAGGGATATTAAGGC
>Ga0307517_10009911_pt1 | contig 13419 bp, 8 predicted proteins | sample 23_EM_MG_FD_194515 | JGI IMG/M metagenome (GOLD analysis project Ga0307517, IMG submission 194515) | Populus trichocarpa ectomycorrhiza microbial communities from riparian zone in the Pacific Northwest, United States - 23_EM | ecosystem: Host-associated > Plants > Roots > Unclassified | place...
ACTCTAGACTCTGTTTTTTTTTTTTTTTAACGAAGTTGGAACATGAAAAATCTGAGCAATGGTTTGTTTGGCTGATATGGTTTCTAATTTTTAAAATTTCTTGTGTTTTGCTATTCCTTCGAATTTGAAACGTACTTTCTAGAAATTAGCGGAGCCAAGCAAGGATGATTTGATGGGACTGTGTTTTTTTTTTTGATGAACCTATGTTATATTTAAACCATAATTCTGACTTAATTGTATTGGCTTTTTCAGGTCCAACATCTTCTTCAGCAGATGGTGAGTTGTCATTTAGATCTCGCTTCTCCTTTTAGCTTATGCTATCGTTACTGGCTGATGAATCTTTTTTTGGCAGCAAAGTAGGTTTCAAACAATGTCGGACTCCATTGTTTCGAAGAATATCCTTACTATTGTTTTTACTTCTCTAATTTGGAGGGGTGGGAATCTGACATGGGGTACGAACAGACATATTCTAATTTGCTCTGTGATTGATATTAATGGGAGGTGCCTGTCATGTATTCTATGATCTTTTATGCAGAAAAGATGTCTGATATTCTTGTCTGTGCTTTTCACTATTTATGGGTCCATGGACATTGTTTATTTTGTTTCCTTGACTTCAATGCACTTGATGAAATGGGAAACCGCATAGATGACTTGGAGAAAAGCATTGACGAGCTTAGAGAAGAAATGGGAGTTGAGGGTTCTCCATCTCCATTGGCTCCATCCAAGTTTAAGACAGAGGAAGGTTCTGCTTAGAATTAGTCAAGCACGTATTCTGTGGAAATCCAAGGACAAGTTTAATTTCATGCTGACTTCTCAACATTTATGTTGCGAGAAATCTAAATTTGTGTTTTGTATTTTGCTCCTAGCCCTGTTTGTCCTCTCGTGGTCAGTAATAGTTACTTGTGTAGAAGAAACTTGCTTACAAGTTTGGGATGATGTATGGCGATTGAAAATTAATCCGCTTGTGCCTTCTAATTTAATATGGTTTCATCATGTGTACTCTGTAACTTGCTATAAGATTGCTGGCCATTATCCTATATAATGGCACTACTTAAGGTTAGACTAGCTATTAATTTTGCTTAAGTGTTTTTTTTATCTGCACATGAGCTTTTGATCACGGTGAACCACCAAGTCTGAGCCTATCCGCACTGCCTAATTTGCCTGTTGCACGAGCTTCCAGTTAGGAAGGCTTTTCAAGTTTCCACCTTTTGGAGGTTTTGCTGGAACAAGACTTGTTATATCTATTCTGCTCTGCAGCTTAATGCTTTTCATTAGATACTCTTCTCCTGGTAGGAAAATTGCAGGCAAGGACCTGAGAAATTAGCAGAACTACAGGTCTTTAATCCCCGACAATTAGCAGAACTGCAGGTCTTTCTCTATTGCAAACGGCTGATATTTTGTCAACTGAGAGATTCGAATCATAGAATTCACGGCGTGGGGAGATTTGTCAACTACTGTCTTCTTTCAATTGCCCTTTTAGTTTCAACGCTTTGAAGCCATAAAAACAGGCTATTCAACGGTTATAATTTTTCTCATGCCTTGACCATAACAATGGACATTGAAATGGAAGGATCAAGGGCTCCCTTGCATTTTTCAGAAGAAGAACACCAAGCATATGATGTCCTCTCACTCTCCCAAATGGTCATGGTTTAACAAACTAAACCCCTCAAAAATTCTTGCAACTTGTATAATTAGTAAACAAGAAGATAGCCAGGAAATGGAAAGTAGCAGAGAAGAAAAGCAGGAAGCAACGAGGACATGGCCATGTATATCAATGGAAAAACAGATTGCTGCATTTATATGTGACCCTTCACATTTCATTTAGAAAAAACAAGATTGACCATGCGTTTCAAAAAGAAAAAACAACAATTAAACAAACTACATACCATACACAAAACATTGCAGTGGTAGTTTAAGAAGAAAAACAAAAAATCACTCAACTACGGCAGCGAGTAATAGCACTGCAACCACGGCTATAAGGGTTGGCCTCTGCACCTGTCTTGCAATTGTAATAGGATGCACCTCTCTGGGAACATGGTACGTTGTTCTTCCCCAAAGCATCGTAGCTTATGTAGTTGCTAGTCGCCAATATGCGCCTGTTTATCTCCGAGTCCATCTCAAACTCATCGTTTCCCATGCATTCTGCCACCGTTCCTTGGCATCCTCTGGCTCTCGTTGGGACCCAGTTGAGGTTGTGGTCTTCACTCGCATCGACGGTGGATGAAGAGATGATCAGAGCTGAAAGGAGCAACACGAGGAAGAGATAGCGGTAGGAATTGGCCATTGTTTTTCTTCTTTGTTTTCTCTTGCTTCTCTTCTATGTTTCTTTTCTCCTGTGTTGCATCTTCTTCACAGAAGCGTAATTTAATAACAAAGCTGGCCAGCAACTTGGTTACGAGTGGTTCATTGTGAAGACAAATGACCTTAATCTTGTCATTATTTACAAATATGACACCCTGATCTCGTCATCACCAGTTGAATATGAAATTGTTTTATTCATTATTTAATGTGTTTGGTAACATGATAGGTATATGTCTTTATAAAAGTGCACATAAATTGAAAAAAAAATTAATTTTTATTTTTATTTATTTTTGATGATTTTGACATCTTTATATATTAAAAGCATTTAAAATATTAATTTTAGTCTATGAGCTCATTCATAATTATTAATTAGGTTAATAATGAATTGCAATAATTGGTACTTAAGCGAAATGGAAACATGGTGCTTATGGTAGTTCTGCAATTAGATGGATGTTGCTGCCCTTTTTGTACGGAAAACATGCTTGTAATTGTAATAGAATTTGTTTTTAAAAGTATTTTTTATTTAGAAATTTATTAAAATAATATTTTTTTATTTTTTAAAAAATAATTTTAATATTAAAAATCAAAACAATTTAAAAAATAAAAAAAAATTAATTTTAAATTAAAAAAAAAACCTAAATTTTCATGAAACGTAACGGTGCAAGTCCGCCCAAACGTCCAAATCTAAGGACTATAAAATAATCAGCACAAGAACACGAAGCAAAACCTAACCCGAGAATCGAGAATTTTTTAATGATAGGTGAAGTCAAATCTTTGACCAGGCTCGTTCCTTTCACGGAACAAGTTCAAACTGGTTCTAACTAGCATGAGGAAAATCTGATAATTCTTGAACTGTTCAATACCTACTAGGAGAAATTGATAAAAAAAAGAAAGGGAAGAAAACGAAGAATATGCCACCACCCATTTTGTCGTATGTTGAGAACTTCCCTGAGCATACACACACGGTTAAACGATTACAAATGAAACATGCTGCCAAGAGTTGAGGTCTGCAGCTCATATCCAGTTCATAATTGAGAGAGAAAATGTGTCTTAACTTGGGAAATTCACTGCAACAGTCTATCTTTTAAGATGGAACCCTAGCTTGGGAAAGAGTCTCACCAAGAACAAATCTAGTGGCCATTGGAGTAAAGTTGAGTTCTTCATGAATGTAAGAGAAGTATACTGCAGTGTCCCAACCAGTACGAGCTGTGGATTTTGCTTTTCCCTTTCAATAATTATCATGTATTTGGTGGATTCTTACTCAAATCTTTCTACATCTCCAAAAGGAATCTGGGAAACCTGATTTGCAAAGACCGATATTTGGAAAAACGAAATTACATTATTTATGATGCAGAACGTGCATTCAAATCTTGGAAGCCAATGAGCAGCTCAGTTCCCTGAGAACGTTGTTCAAGAATCCAAGAAACAAAGGGTTAATAAAGGCAAGGCGTGGCGTTTGGGACATCATGATCCGAATGGAAGTTGATTATATAAATAAATAAAACCGAGAAGCTCTGCTGTACGATAGAATACGTGAACCACCACAGTACTTTCTAGTCAACAATATCTGTATCTCCATTCTCTTAAATATTTGCATGGTAAAATTCACAATAATTAGAAAAAATAAATGGATTATAGGTTTTCTGTAATGCGGCAAACTTTCTTCCATTAAAACCACTTTTATAACAGAGATGGCACAATGAGATATCACCAAGCATGGTATACAGATCACAACATCGATCACAAAAGAGGCAGAAAGAACGTGCTTATTTTTGTTTTCCCTCAAAATTCTTTGAATTGCCAGAACCACTGACTGCTATCTTTCCAGCTTGCTCAAGAATGCTTCTATTGGTGGCAACTCCTTTACAATTTGTGGCCGGTCAGGCATGCCCTGCAGAGAAATAGGAGTCACCGACGATAGCAGAATACGAGAAATTGTAAATTCTAATTACAGTTCAAGAAGTCGTGCTCTGACATAAACCAGTCAGATGGTAGCTCAAGAATTGCGAAATCGGTATATAACATGGATTCAACAGCTAGATGCTTTACAAACATCAATGCTGATGCTGGATAACTGATGAAAGACAGGAATAATTTTGATGAATTCCAGACTTCCAATCTTTACTGCATTAAGTGACCAAATCAAGTAATAAAAACTGTTATCTCTACAATGTGACCTTCAACACAGCTCAAGTTTCCCTGGTAATAGTACAATCTCCACTAAGCACGCCGAATGATACCATAAGCACTTACTTTCCCTGATCTCCGAACTCGACCATCAAGGTGAAGTATCACGTAGACATCCTCACCAGGAGAAACTCCTTCAGACTTCTGTCGACCCCTTATCCGCCTAAATAAATTAAAAAAGTCTTACTAACCGGAAGAAAACTAAGATCTACAAGTTAAGCAGGGGTCAAAAACAGTAAGGCGAGACAAACAATTTTCTGCTTATAATTCATTCATCCATGATCATGAAAGGTACAAAATTGTATGATCCCAGGATAAGTAAATTGGCATAATGCTTACATGAAGAACCTAAAAATGACAACAAGTACAAGAAGTCAAATATCCATTTGTTTCAAAAATGAACTACAGTCTAACTTTTGTGACGGTGGAAAGATGAATACAAATGGAGCAGCATCTGACCTTTCCCATTCAGCTGGTGACACAACCTAGACTCTAAATCAAATCTCAGCTTTCAACTTTGATTTTGCAATCACAGAATGAGTTCATTTCTCGAAATCTTCCTACCATGGTGTCATCAAAGCTAAGAGGAAAAAAAAAAAAAGGGAACAAAAGTTCTACTAAGCTATTCGATCCCAAACGAGATAAGGCTGGGAATAGCGAGAAAGAAATCCCTAGAAAATGAACCTGACGTTGACAGCATACTAATGGAAAAAAGCTGCAATACTGTCCCCACATATCCTTAGGAGCGAAAGAAAGAAACACTCAAGGAACCTTTATATCTGACCCCAGTAGAAGGAAGAGGAGTAGCTGCTTTTTGAGGAACACCAAACCCTTTCTTCTCTACTTCAGGAGCCCTGCTTTCACCCCAAATAACAGGAAGTAAAAGAGCACCTTGCCGGAGGAGCTCAGTTCAGAACCTCTCAGCTTTCTGCACGGCCGGGGAAACGGTCTCCTTTCCCTGCTAAAACCACCTTAAACCCAAGCCACATAATTTAGGGCATTAAACAGATAATATTTTGGATGCTAAAATAAGATGCTGCAAAATGTTTTGAAAGTGAGATACGTAGCTGGCTGGTAAAAGTGGAGCTAACAATCTTAACTGTTTCAATCACTTCAACACAGCAGAAAGTATCACGATACAATATTATGGTGCACTTTCAGATGGTGTTTTCCTTATTTAGAATGGAGGACAAGGCAATATTTTCATAGCTATCTGTTCATATATTTAGACCAGACATTAGCGAAAAAGTGCAGGAAAGTACTTTGTTGTTATTAAGTTTGTAATTATGAGACCACAATGTATGTAATTTGATGGGTAAAAAACAAAAAAGTCTTGTTACTAACTGGTCTAACGGTGTCTCGAAGCTGGACAAGTTCAACAACCTGATTTGTGGAAAGGTGAAAAGGCAAGCTTGACAGAGTTTCGTCTTTTGTAATCTCTGCAAGTTGCTCTTCCCCTCTCTTGTTGTCCCAGAAAAATAATGCCACAAGAACTATGATGCCTGTAGATTGCTGATTCAAAACCTTAGTCATTTTAGAACCAAGCTACAAGGGTCAGTCAATGATCATATTCAGTGCACTCATCAATTATACAAGTAAACAGAGGAAAATAACTAAATTCAAAGTTTCTCTCACCAACTACAGTATAGATCAATCCAACTTTGTTTTTATGTATGAGAGACAAAGGTACCTCCAGTGTTGGTGGCAGCATTTCCAGCAGTTTCCCAGAGGTCAGGGCATCACCACCACCTTTAATAGCACGAAAAAGCCTTGGAATTGTGAACAACAGTGAAATACCTGCAGCTGCTGAGAATGCCGCATAAAAGAATCTTGTAACACTGCGAGATGGGGCTTGGACCTCACTAATAAGTTTGAGATCTCGATTAAAACCATAGCCTATGTCTTCTCCATCTAACCTAGCCTGTAAACGTGCTAAGTGTTATGAGAGATAATGTCAAAGGATTTAAAGTTTAAACCTTTCAACTGTAAAAGCCAAGAGCTGCCAAAATTCAATTATATAGTATCATAATCCAGAGACTCGAGGTTAAGCTCATGTAGAATAAAGAATGTTTAGGTGCAAACCATACTGACATGACATGTTTATTTTCACAATCTGCCCACACGAGGTTGGGGTATTAAGAACTACCTGAGATTGAAGTACAAATGTTAACCCAGAAAAAGTGATTCGACAAGCTTAATATGTGAGAGAGAAAGCTGAGTGGAAACCCCTTCTTGCTATTCCCTGAACTCAGGCAAAGCTCTAAATGAGGCCAAGTCAGGATAATTCAAAATGGTGCCAAATTTGAGGTTATATTCCGTCAAAGCAGTACATAGGCAATCCAAGGCTTTCTTCCCTTCCCCTCTTCCTCAAAAAAAGAAAAGAAAAGAAAAAAGCAATGCTGAGATAGCTTCAAGTGTCAAATCTCATGGTTCACAGAGGAAAATAGAAGCTTCAATAAAGACTCAAACCAGAACTACTTTTCATCCTACAAAGGAAAGATACATGGAAGTTGAGAAGTGATCAGGTTTGATGTGAAAGAATAGAAATTATTGTTAAGCTTGTGGCGTTGACAGATTGAAGGCTTTACCTGAAACTCTTCCAAAGTTTGAATTTTGAGTTAACTGTCAGGTATTAAACAAGGAATAGACATTTTGAATACAACATTGTCATCAATTTATGTATGGAAGCAACTCCCTGCAAATGCCCCATTTTAAGGTCCATGCTGAATCATTTCTCAAGTTTCAGTATAGTTATCACTCTACTCTCCTACTCAGCATCATTGTATCATTTCCCATGAGCAAGTAGCATGATTATTGATAATAACCAAATATCTCCTTTTGCACGGAACAAAATCCTAAAATTACAAATATAGTTTTAAATTATAACATTCAGGTTAGGGTTATGAATACCCGATAAGTATCGAAACCGATCAGTTGGGTTTGACTATAAAAATTTCGTACCTTTTTGGGTCGGGTTCGAGTAGTTATTTTGAATTCAGATTTGAATATGGATAATACAAAACCTTACTTTGCCATCCCTAACTATGCATTGGATATGTTCAAAACACCTCAAATTCTAAAAAAATTTAATAATTTAAAAAATAATACAATAACAATAACAATAATAATAATGAAAATGCCCCCTCCCTCTGCAGAAATTAAAATCGACTATATCAAAGGAATAGACATTTTGAATACAATATTGTTTGTTCCAAATATCTTAAATCTTATTTCAACAAAGATATTTTGATGCAGAATTTCTAAACCTAGCTAGTGCCTAAATTTCAATATGATATTGTTTTTGCTAGATTCTTTTGTTCTAGCTATAAAGGATGGCCTTTTTGGAAGCAATGACTATATTCTCTCCAGGAGCATCATCTTTATTAGACTCATCAGATTCGTTTTCTAAATTGTCATCCTCATCGCTCTTCTTTTACAAAACTCTTGAAGCAGCTAGGGTTACACTTTTGGTTTTCCCATCACCTGCGTAATTGACTCATCAGAACCATATGCATCATCACTTTGGCAATCTAGTCCTCTATATTTTTTTTCTCCTTACTATTTGAGAAAATCTTTGTTTTAATATTCAAAATAAAACAGCCACTTCATAATCGAAGGTCACACAGACTGAACAAATGGTTAGAAGCTAGCATTTTCCTTTGGACTACAATGATTCTCTTTGAACCTTTTTCTTTATCGATCATGAATAGTCTAACATTTCCGTCCGTGTTCATTTCCTTTCTTTCACATCAAGATCCTTACTTTGTCTCTTCCATGTCCGACGTCCTAGCTAATGCTCCACGATATTTTCCCTGCCTCTGCAGTTATTTTATCAAGTTTGACTACTATTCTTATTAACAGACATCCACACCTTTATATTTACATATGATAGACATTATAATTCATCAAGGAACATTCATGTGAAGTTTGGCTTCAATTTTATCAATAAATTATAAATTTTAATTTTAAGCTTGTTTTAATTAGTTATACTATTATTTATTTATGTTTTATTTTATTATAGAGCATGTGACATTTAATAGTTATTTAAGTTATGTTTTATTTTATTATTTTAGTTATTTTGAGCTTTTAATGTGTTAATATCTATCTATCTATCTATCAAGTTTAGGTCAATTAAATAAAATTAGGGTCAACTATCTACTATATAAACCAATTGTTAGCTTTCTCTTTGTATGGTTAAGTGATTTCTGTACTAAGTTCTTGATAGAACTTGCAAATTCTTTGATAGATTAATCAATTTTATTGTGATTTATACTTCTTGTTCGTGTCTCGTTATAGATGTAGGGTAAGAATGATCAAATTGCATATAATTTTGGTTCTTCAAGGTAAAATTTCTTTAAAACCTCAAATTAACAATTTAAGGTACAATTAATTCACATCAAAACGGGTTACAACAAAAAAATGGATAATTTTGCTTACTCGATATGATGAATCTTAAAAAAAAAAATATTAGATCAAAACAAGGATATTGATAGACTGAGTGTTGAGGTGGTTAAATTTATGATGATGAGAGCTTGATTTATGACAAAATGAGGGGGGAAGGGCGTTGTTTTCTGCCAAAAAAAAAAAAGAGGAAGAAAAAGAAGAAGTAGAAATGGGGGAGGGGAGTTGTCCGGCAGGTTATAACTTAAATATTAGCGATATATATATTTCATCGGTAATTCTGTCTGTAACATATATCGACACGTCATATTTTCATTTTTTTTCATTCTTTAATTTCCACCTATAATTCCCTCGATATTCACACCTCGATATTCACATGCCAAAATTTCTTGTTTGTGAATACCGAGGGAAACGATGATGTTATTTTCTGTCAGTAAATATAACTGTAATTTATCGATTGTATTTATTCTGTTGATAGTTCTGTTTCTATTTAATAATTTTCTAGTAGTAGCAACGCGGTTTAAATGACTAGTTATTTAACTATTGAGCGTTATCAGGATCCTCGAATTTCAATATGCTAATATTTTCAAGTAGTGGAAAATAATGGGTAATTAACTACTGATAGTATATGCTTTTCCTTTCACGATATGCACGGGAGCAAGTATAGTCCACCATGGATATTCTACTATGGATTAAAAGGAGAAGTCAAGGTGGAGGATATGGGTTCCCAAAGTGATCATGCTTGGGATTCAAGGTTCTTCTTGTCGCAAAGCATCTTCATTTTCAAGTAGTTGACAGTGAAAGCTGCTTTTCAATCTCTACCTGTTAATTAATCAGATTTTGGAACATAAAAAATACCCTCTAAATAATTAAGAGAATGCATCTACCCCGAATGCATGGTCACCTGCAGGGTGATGGAATCATCTATGTAATCAATCAAGTTAATTATTTATCACACAAACTAGAAATTCTAAGTACGTCTAATCCTGTCGACGATTGAGAAAAGGAATTGCCGATCACTTGATGGTCCCAATTGCCAGAATGCAATCTAGAAAGGACGAGAAAAAGCTAAAACCGACCATACAAGCTAGCTAGCTTTCATGTTAAAAGTGGGAACCTGCTGGTATCCCTCGAACGCATTGAAAGCAAAAGACGGTGCACGTATAGGAATATCCATTTGGGAAATGCAAATCTTCATATATCAACTGTCTTGAAAACATCCACCTGTAGAAGGTCGAAAGTGTGGCAGCAACTTCCTCCAAATACCCCCGATATATATATATATTATAGAATAATATAAATTATATTTTAATATTTCACTAAGATTTGAATTTTTGAGTTAAATTAATTTATTAAAAAATAATTTCAAAATCTTAATAATCAAGTGATCACGAGTTCAAATCTCACAATCTTTATTTATTTGATAAAAATAAAATATAAAATAATATGAATCTTTATAAATTTAAAGTCCAAAAATCTTTCATTTAAAAAATTATTTTAAAAAATAATACATATTATATCTTAAAATCTCAACTTTTTTATCACTTCTGTTTCAGTATAGTTATCAATCTATTCCTACTCAGCATCATTGTATCTTTTCCCACGAGTAACTAGCATGATTATATTGATAATAACCAAATATCTCCTTCACACAGAACAAAAACCTAAAATTAACCAAACATTAAAAGGCTATATATAAAGTATAAACCAAAAGCAGCGAACAAGCTAAATAAAGACAACATTTTTTTTTTCTTACATAAAAAATGAAGACAAAACATTAAACTGCTTGAACCCCATAACAGCCCTTTTTTATTTCTCCCTAGCTTTCCTCTGACTTCTCATTGATGTTACATGCATGTTGCAAAACTAATCCCCCCACCTTCCCGCACAAGATACTTGATTATATTAGCTACCTAGTTTAAATTAACTTCATGTGTATACCCCACATCACAAATATTTCACATCACTGAACATCCGGTCTCATTATCATCATCACCGTACTCATTGATTGGATCGGAGGGTGGAGCTGGTGGCTGGTACCTATTCTGGTAATAGTGAATATGATCGTGCATGGGATGTGTATAATAGGACTCACTAGCACTAGGATATGCTGTTCTGTAATTTATTCCATAAGCTGGAGGAGGTGGGTAATGCATTGGCGGATACGGGTATACAGGCGGTTGGGGAGGGCTATGAATCATCAAGGGCATAGGAGGAGCTGAGTAAAGATCAGCTACGGAAGAACCAGTATCAGCCGGTACACCACCAGATTCAGCACCATTGGCGCCATTGTTAGAATTGCCGTTTGGCCTTTTCTTCTTCTTCTTCTTCTTCTTATTTTTACCACTGCCAACACCACTGGCGGCCGCAGCGACAGGAGCAGCACTTTCTTCACCAGCATCATCACTTTCAGCATCTGAGTTTTGATCATCACCACCATTTCCGCTACTAGTTTTTGCGTCCGTCTCAGGATTTTCAGCTGGAGTACTCTTCTGATGATGGCCATCATTACCAACTTCTTGAACATCTTTTGGGCTCTTCTGCTTGTCATTGTTCTTCGATTTTCCAGACCTTTTCTCCTTATTCTCATAGTTTTCAGGCCAAAGCTCAGCGTGTTTTCCTGATCTCATCAGTCTCTTGATAAGAGTCTGTGCGTCCACGTTGCCAGTTACAGTAACCTTATGCCGATGAGAATCAACATCTGTCTTGTAAACACCTGGTCAAAGAATAAAAGAGAATACGCAAAGTGATGCATTCAAACAATAAGTTGATATTGAAATGATTTACAAATCAAATATAAATAAAGAATCAAGTATTTAATTTGAATAGAACATATAACATAATACCATCAATGCTTTGAAGAACTTTCTTAACTTTCTTCTTGCATCCTTCACAGTGGATTGAAACTTTCAAGAACCATGTCTGAAAAAACAATTGAGAAATGAACTCAGAAAGCGAAAACAAAAAACGCTAGAAACGATGAAAGAAAGTACTAGGAGTAGGTGGTCGACGTCCACGCACACACACATATAAGAGCCTTCTTTACCTGGTATTTTAGCATGTCTAAAGCCTCCTCAGCTGGTTTTGTGGCCATATTGTAGAGATGGAAAGTTATGGCTATTAGGTTAGAGAGGAAGGAAAGGACAGCTTTCGAGTGTGTAGGCAATCGCTTAAGAATTAAAAGGAAGGAATGGAGTCATGAGAGGGTAAAAAGAGTGGGAGATGAAGAATGGAATGGAGAGAGAGAGAAGAAACATTGGGAGTGGAGTGGATGCCACGTCATGACCAGTGGACCCAATAAACTCAAACTAGAGAATATATAATGTGTCAGATGTGTGTGTGTGTGTGTGAGTGAGTGTGTGTGTGTGAGAGAGAGAGAGAGAGAGATTTGCTTGTTTAAAATGAAAGACATTATGATAGCTCAACATTTTAAGACTATTCGATGAGTTCAAATCCATGTGAGTTTGATAAGTTATCAGACTCAATATTCTTGAACTTAGTTACGCGTTGAGTCTAAGTATTTGTGTATCTGACAAGATATCAAACCCAATATCCCTGAGTTTCATATCTTACCAAGCCCAGATGGATATAGAACTGATGATCTTTTTAGACCCTAACATTTCTGGACTCAACTACGCGCTGATCACATTTACATGTGAGTCTAGCAAGCTACCAGACCTAACATCCCTGAACTCAACTACGAGCTTATCACATGTTCATGTGAGTTTGACAAGCTACAGACCCAACATCCTTGTGTTCAGTTACATATTAAACCCAAATACATGTGGGTCTGATAAGTTGTCAGACCCAATATTCATAGGCTCAACATCTCGAGCGAGCCTAGATGAATATAGAACTAATGATCTTTTTAAATCTTATATTGGACCACAAGATTTCACTTGTTTTTTATTGTGATTCTTAACATAAAATGACATTCATCTCTCTACACTCCTAAGTGTATAAAAGTTTTCAAAATGACCTAAAACTTATCCCTCATTAATGATGTGTAATGAATATTTATCCTTTCAATGAGCTAGGTGGAAGAAATATTTATCTCTCTTTAAAACTATCATGATAAAATGACATTTCAGCCCCTTTTCTCCACAAAATAACAAGATTTATGAGTTATAAATATATTATGAATTCTTTAAAGATAGGGATACACAATCTCTTTATTCTCAATATTTTTAGTGTATATATTCTCAAAGTCTATCTCTTTAAAATATAAATTTTTTATCGTAAAAATATATTTACTTAAGCATAAGAGATTTTCAAATCTATCAAAAAAAAAAATTTGTAGGTACCAGCAAGGGCGGAAGCAGGGGGGCAAGCAGGGGCCGGGCCCCCCCTAAAACATTTTAATTTTTTTTCATTACCCAGAGATTAAGGTGGCTTTATTACAGTGATTTTACTCTTGGCATATTGGCATACGTGGAAAGAAAAAAATATAAAGAAATTGCTTTGTGAAATAAAGAGCAGAGCCAAGCCTTCAATTTACTGATTTTCAATTTACTCTTGGCATATTGGCAT
>Ga0307517_10009912_pt1 | contig 13417 bp, 8 predicted proteins | sample 23_EM_MG_FD_194515 | JGI IMG/M metagenome (GOLD analysis project Ga0307517, IMG submission 194515) | Populus trichocarpa ectomycorrhiza microbial communities from riparian zone in the Pacific Northwest, United States - 23_EM | ecosystem: Host-associated > Plants > Roots > Unclassified | place...
CTACCATCAATTCAATTATTTTTCTTTTCGAAATCTCCTTTTGACTATATATTAATTTAAAAATAAAAAGCTAGAGATAGTTGGCCCTTTTCTAAAAGAATAATTAATGGAGTTCTTAAAAAAAAAAAAATAATCAAGAGACTAATTAATTTATAGTTTCTGAAACTATAGGGACGGAGATATTATAATTAAGTATTATAGATGGATATTTTCTGTGTATCAAAGATAATACAACATACATTCATTTAAATTACTTGAATAACAATATAAGCGTTTCCTTGTAATTGTACAATATAAGTTTTCTATTTCTTGTTATTATAGTTTTATCTATTAGGCTTATTTATTTTCTTTAGAGATTTATTATATTTTTAATATTTTTCAAAAATGAATTATAGTTAGGTAGGTTGGAAATGTGTTGCAAACGAGTTTTTAAAAAAATATTTTTTTTATTATTATTGTTTTTAAATTATTTGATTTGTTGATGTTAAAAATAATTTTTTAAAAAATAATATATATTATTTTAATATAGTTTTAATAAAAAATTACTTAAAAAAACAAACACTAAAACACTCTCTAACACCTCGTATACCTCTTATATGATATGATTTGTGTCACCGAGTCTTTTTCCTACATCAAAATCAACTTGAAATTAATCAGACGCCTAGTAGTAGATGATCTATCGCTTAGACAAGCATGGCAATCAAATTACAGTGGCACAGATGCTTCTACACACCTAAATTTACTATCCTAGGGCAAGGTTGGGCTAGGATATCACTTCAGTCTCTCTTTTTGTACCACCCTTAAAAGGGACGATGTGTCTGCAACTAGATGGTGTAGTATCTTCAATAAACATTGAAGAATGGCAACCTCTAGGCTGCTTTCTGGTGCAAAAATGGATGGCTCTCCATAAAACAGGGTTCTGGTATGTGGCTAACCAGTAAGGATCATAAGGGACTTCGTCCCTGCAAAAATAAAACCCTACCCTGTTCTCCTTGCTGTAAGCCCTACGCCAGCAGAGTCAATTAGGGGCAGTGACTCGGTTATGGATCAGTTAGCCACCAAAGTACTGAGTTGACTGGTTGGGATATGGCATACAAAAAGCCAACATCCCATGTCCACCGCCCTTCACATCAAGAACCAGCAACCTGCTATATATAAAATGATTGGTGCGTACCATGAAGTCAAAATTGATTGAAAGCAACCTTCCAACAAACCAGCAAGTACACCTTAGCCTCCTTCAACTTCACTCGAATAAAGCACCAAACGAGCCCAGATGGAGATGATTGACAAAGATATACACTTGGGCAACTTTGATTAGCGAATTGCAACGCTTAACCACAGCAATTAGGTGGAGATAATATAAAACTTGAAACAGAAGCAAAAGATCATTTTCTTCTGCCACACTCAAGAAAAATTAAGGAGTATTCAATAGCATACTTGATAAACGAAAAAAATGCCACCAGCAGTTCAATGCCTTGCTAAGAGGAGATGTGATTTAGAGCAGGGATTTTGCGGGAAGGGTTAGGCGAGGGAAAAAATGCCCCCAGAAGTACCGCATTACCGTTCTCTTGCTACTCCTCTTGTGAAGTCTTCACCTCCGAGCTCACCTGAATCACAATTCAGTATACCCGTTGGCCGCAAATATTTCAAAGGAAATAAGAGTATGGCAATTCCTGGAAGAAAACTTATACCTTCTGTTGTCTTCATCTTGGCATGCATCTCCATCCTCCGACTTCTTAGAATTGCTATCACCACCTCACCTTCCGCCCCTTTGCCTCCTACTCTACAACACACATGTTCTACTCCTTCTCCGGCCTGTGAAAAGGCTCCATCTCATACACCTAGCAACCAAACAGCACAACAGAAAATCGCTGCCGATGAACCTAGTCTCACAAAAAAGGAATTTAAACTTCTATCTGATCTCATTAAACGCAAAGCCCCCTGCAACCTCCTTGTTTTTGGAGCAGAGCCCCAGTACCTGAGATTGTCCTCCATCAACTCAGGTGGCACCACAATCTTTCTAGAGGATGATCCTGACAAAATAAGTGCTGCTAGAGCAAAATCCAACACCACTCAAATCTACAAGATTGACTACCAGACACCTGCAAAGAAGGCTTACAAGCTGCTTGAGCATGCAAGGAAAAGTCCAGCTTGTGCACCAAACCCAGAAATGCTTCAGAATTCATCTTGCAAACTTGCATTGAAAAACCTGCCACGTGAAGTATATGAGCTTGAATGGAATGTGGTGGTGGTGGATGGACCAAGTGGGCACTCGCCAGAGGCACCAGGCAGAATGGGAGCAATCTACACAGCTAGTATGATAGCAAGAGCTGGGAACACAACAGATGTACTGGTACATGATGTTGATCGGACAATTGAGAAGTGGTTTTCCTGGGAGTTTCTGTGTGATGAGAACTTGGTTGCTTCAAAGGGGAAACTCTGGAGTTTTAGGATCTCAGGTAAATCAAATTCTTCAGGATTTTGCTCAGACCACATGGTTGCGATAGAGTGATGGCTTTGTTGCGCACAGTAAAAGGAGCTAGTCTGTACAGTTCACGATCATTCTTTCCATGCACATCTTGAAGATTGCTGCAGATGTCATGACATGTTTTTATCCATGAACAAGTCAAGAGCATGCCGATCAAGGTCACTGTCTTCTCGCGGAGGCAGATTCAAAGTACAGAGAGAATATAAGCAGCTTTACATCCGACACACTTGAAAAGCATTTCCGGTCATCCATAGGCAGTTCCATTATTTTAAAGTTGATTCAAGTTCAAGGTAGGAGCCCCAAGAATCGATTACCGCCACAGTTTTTGCCAAATGAAACCAGCGTTGTAGAAAATTTGTGGTTTGCTCGTGACCCATTGTCCCACAGCTGTTTCTATATGATTAAAGAAAGGGCTCTCTTGTTAGCAGATGATGTAATCTTTTAACCATGTTCTTAAAAAAAATCATTTCCATGTTTTTGGTTCCATAGCTTATTATTCTAATATTCGAACACAAAGTAGTGGTGGCAAGGTTGCCCGCACTAGACAGACCACAATAATTAGACTAAAGCTTTTGGTGAACGGTACAATCTGACATTACAGAAAAAGAATCTGATCTTTAACATGAGATCTGCGAAATGTAATTTCAGGTATACGGAAAGGGCATCTAACAATATAATGATTACAAGACGGACCCAACAAGTGATCTGCCATTTCTGGGCTCAAGTTTTTAATGATCCCTTGCTGCCTTTGACAAAAATATATACATTCAGATCTAAAATCTGAAATTTAAGAAGGGGGTGGCAGAAGCATATACAAGTAACCTCCCATGATGTTTGTCACCAGAAGCATTGTTAGCTCATGTCATGATCACCACAGCAGCCATCATTCAAATGCACCCCTCCTCCGTGTTGGGGACAAGATAAAAATTCATTAGGTCAAGGAAACTAATTTTGCATAAGCCCATCATCACATAAAGTTCCACAAATCAATGAAATTCATGCCAGACTTGTATACAATGTCATCAGCCTAAGAAGCAAAGAGTTTTTTACACAGCATATCACCTAAAACTAGCCAAGACTTCTACCTACAAAGGTGAACTACGCTCTGATAATTTGACCACCTGCAAATGCTTAGTTCCAACTTTCTTTTATCACATTATGCTGAAGTAGACTGGTGTCCTATTACAGCAATTCATAATAGAATGTATCTAAGAACTCACAAGTACTTTAGTCAAATTTATATGTGATGAGGCGTCACTCTCTACTAACATGGACAATCAAGTAAGAAGAAAACAATGTATTGTAATGATGTTTGAAACATAAAATGTATATTTCAATCACCTCTGCAAAATGAGCCAAGCCTGAAAATGGAAAAGATGGGACATAATAAGAACTGCAGAATACACAAGGACTTGGAGCTTAGAGATTGCCATGTGTTTGCTGATATAAGGCTGTATCCTAACTGGCATCTCAGTATGACTCTCCACATTGGGTAATTTTTGTTTCTCACTCTCATATTCTTTTCTAGATTCCTTTTGGCTGCCATGCTGCCAAACTCTGCCAAAATTGGGGGGCCAGTTAGCATCACAATCGCTCTTGACAACCTGCCATCTCCATCTTTCTCCTTTCTGCCCAAGCAGTCCCTGATATAAAATTATTCTATTAGGTGAGGTCCCAAAAATAGTTTTATACTACTCTCTAACACCCACCTCGAGTTAAAGCCCCCACACTACCTTGTACCTAATTTTTTTTATTAATTAGAATGGATGTGATGAGATTTGAACTCATGACTGTTTGGTCATCAAAACTCTGATATCATGTCAAACAACCAATTTAACCCAATAGCTTAAACTATTAGGTAAGATCCCAAAAATAGTGTTCTATTACTCTCTAACAGCCCCTACCCTTTTTTGGTTCAGTTTGTGTGCTTTCCCAGACTTATTTGCAACCAAAACAGATCTAGAAGAAATCGGTGTTACTTGAATGTTTAGCTGATTTTCTTGAGTTGCTTCAAACCAAGGAGGAGCTCCTGTATGCACATTTCCTCCAGCCATTTGTGGAGTCAAGGCAGGTACTAGAGTGACTCCAGCCAATTGTAGAGCCATAGCAGGAACTTGAGGTATATTGTGTGAACCTAACAGGACAATTACAAGATGAGGATTGACATCGCATGGAACACCATGGTAACAGGACCCATCCACCAAGCTACTCAAATTATGCATGTACTACCCAGATGACTAGCTTTAAATTAGAATAATATAATAACAGAAATGAGATGTTGAAAAAAATCATTACCCCATAAACTGCTCACTCCATGTACGGATCTTTCACCCTGATAAACCTGGCACAGCTATAGCAAACAATATAAGTTTACACATATTTTAACTCCAAAACAAGTATACTCGGAAAAGAAAACCTTGCTGAGAGCCTTTGACATCACTGAGCATCAAGCAAAAAACAAACCTTGACAGCATTTAGAAGTCAAAGGGTACTTACTACAGGCGTGCAATTAAAGAAGGAAGAAGGAGATGATACACAAAACAGTATGACAACTTGCAAATCCTAACACTAAATGGATAACTCCTACAAAATGTTTTAGAAATCATCATCCCGGTGGAGAGTGTCAAAATACATGAAGGACAGGACATCTACATAGATTTATGCACTTGACATATTCATCTTACCCTCATTGGAATGATCAGAAAATAGTATTCACAAGTGGAGGGAAAAATTCCACTTAATATAGCTTTGTAATTATCAAAGCCACCCCTAAACAACGGAAAGGGATGGAAAACCACAACTAGTTTCATAATCAGTCACTTTTCACACCATGACTAGAACAGTCACCTAGCCAAAGATGTCTGACAAAATGCTGCACGCCCTTATGATACAACCTTGAGAGATGCTTAGCCTATCGAGTAAAAATAATAAATGCAGCACTTAAAGATAAATACCAACACAGCAACACATAAATTCAAAAGCACTGCCAGCCATGTACCGTATATTCTACAAACTAATCATGAGAAACCCAACTGCTATTAAACTGATGAGTTGCATAATATAAAAATCACTACAAAAGATTAGCCACGGTAAAAAAGTTACAAAAGAAGAAAATAATCTCCAAATTTTGGAGAAAATGAAATGAGCTTCATAGAGAAAGAGTGAAAAGGACCAAACTCATCTGTCCATTACCGAGATTGGGTGCACAGTTTATACTGTTATAAGGGAAAGAATGTTGGCTATTCCAGTTAGCTGCAAATTTCAAACACAGGACAAACAACAGAACTAGTATCAGTATATCTCCATTCAGCACGACTTCATTGGAGGAATGGATATCAAATAAGCAGGTTACTCTTACCGGTTAAATCATTAGGATTGCATAAACATGTACCAGAATGTGCATTCAAAGGCAAAGTAGAGACCACACAATACATGGATGGTCCAACATTCGCAACTGCAGAAAATCCTGAATTGGATATCTGATACTCAATTGTATTATGTAAAGGCATAACACCATTTGAAATATTCAAATTAACATTACCCAAACTATTATTTTCAAAGTTATTTATATGTTTGTGGTTGAGGATATCTTTTGTAGGTCCAACTTGCATCCCTCTTGATCCATCGCTGCCAACGCTGCCCCTTCATTCCTCACTGCTTCACACTACTTGTCCCACTACAATTACCGAAACACGAAACCTAAATTAGTCTCGAGTATTACACATCTTTCAAATCAACACTATCATATTCATTTATAGAAATCCAATAGCATAACACTAATCTACCATTGAACAATGATTCAGCACATCACCTTAGCTACATCAGCTTCTAAAACCCGAAAAGTATCCCACCCAGCCCATTCCACTACCGTATTTCCACATAAAGTGCTTCAATTTCTTCAAATGTTCCTCACTCGGCAAGTGACTTATCGCATTAGCGCTATATTTTTTTAGCGAATACAAAAACACATTAATGACTTGCACTACCAATTAAATAATAATCACTAGATAATTAAAATAAACAGTGACAATCATAAATAAATTTTTTTTTTTTTGTTTACCATGCGAAGGAGCTGCCGGTCTCGTGGATATCGAAATCGCAGAAGACGCACCAGATGCGGTTGCGAGAGGAGATTCCAGGGCGGAGAATGGTAGGGATTTTGAGAAAGAATCGGACGTCGACGATTTTGGTTTGGAAACGAGAGAGGAAATTAGAGAGTGAATTTTTGTGGTTTGGATAGTACTTATGGTTTTGGCCTTCATCGTTATTCAAATTGCATACTTCGCAAAACGCCATTTCATTCTTTTTATTCTTCTTGTTGTTAATTTTCATCTTCTGGTTCATGGTGATGACTGATGATTTTAGTTATTAGCTCTGTAACTCAAAACTTGGAATTTTACTTTTTCTGGAAAGTAGATGCATAACACACAATGACACGTCGTTTCTTACGTAATGGATTGTTGTGATTTTATGTCTATGAAACGCAGCGTTTCTCTACCATATTGGTTCCCGCAAATTCTCTAATTTAGAGAAAGTATTTCATGGAGCATATTCCGTTTTTTAAGTTGCGTTTTTTAAAATTTATTTTTATTAAAAATATATTAAAATATTTTTTTTATTTTTAAAAATTTATTTTTAATATTAACTCATCAAAATTTAAAAATATAAATAAATTGAATTTTAATCGTTCTCACAGTTTATGTCGCTCTCCGAAGCGAGTGCTTAAAACTTTTCATGGTAGTGGTAATGTGCAATGACAAAGCAGCCGTGTTAAATATCGGTTCTTCAGCTCTTTTAATTGCGTTGAAATCCATCTTGACTGGAATTATTTTGTCTTCTTTATGGCAGAATGGAGCGACTTTATTAAGAGCTTAAACATCTAAAGATTCTTTCAAAAACCCACTTGTAGTCTTTTTCATGGCATTCATTGGACTACGCTAAGCAAGTTTCCAAAGAAGAAGATAAAATGAAAAGCCATCGCAGCTGTTTTAGTGGCCGGTATTGTGGCTGCGCAGATATTGTTGTTTGGTTAAGCAATGAACGTAATTTTATTGCTGGTAGGGCCCATCATAAATTGGGGCTGCAGGTTTACAAAATCATAATTTTGCTGGAGGAATCACTAAACAGTGTAGTCATGCTTGCTTCAAATGCAGTTTTTTTTCAAACTACAATCACAAAAGCCAATATTAATGCATTCAATGCAGCAGATAAACATGTTCGAGTCAGTTGCAGAGATCAAACGCAGGATTAAGCTGCTAGCACAACAATTGGAAGCTGGTATCAGTAGACGTAATATCAGATTAGATAAGACAGATAATTTTAACTTATGATCTACAGGAAAAAGGGTTTCACCTCTGAATTAAAGAGGATTAACTGGCTATGTTTATGTTATATGGGTTGGACATCATAGTATAGCTTGACTAATTCTTATTTTCTGATGTGAACTGCAAATGGAAACTTTGTACAATGTCCACTCTTGTCCATATCCTTCCTTTTAGCTTTTCATCATTGAAAAAGATAAAAAGTTTCACCACCCCGGCTGTTAGCTCAGTATAGCAATGTAATGGTGTGATTGTTTTCAGTCCCACATGGTGTGACTCTTAAGAGCTTTGAGCCCCACCATGAGCTAAGCTTTCCTGACTTTTAAAGGTATGTGCTCTTTTTTTCTTGGTTGGTTTAGATTTGACCAAAATGATGAAACATTTCATATTCTGCTCTTATTGTTGCCTTGAAAGAGATTGTGAATGGTCTGGTTGTATGTGGAGAATTAACTATCACTAGTGCCATGTAGTACTAGCAAAAGTTTTTACTTAATGAATTCTCACAAGACAGAAAATAAACTCCACCAGTTTTTGTTTCCTCTTACTTCTAATAGTTCTCACTTCCTGCCAAATTTTAAATGTTAATGATTGGTGCTGTCCTTTAGATGATCTAGACCAGTAGATTATTTACTGCTAATAGCAGTAATGCGCTGTTCAAGCTGTGCATTGCTAGGTGCAAAATTATGACAAGTCATGTATATTGATGTAATGGGCTACTTGGCACTAATGAGACTGATGGGGGCTTCATGTCAGATTCAAGAAGAGGTAATTTCAGAGGACATGGTGCTGGAGATGCTCAAGGACAGCCAGGCTTTCTGATTGGTAATGGGATAATTAAGGGTCACTCATCTGCAGAATTCACTGTGGTGCTGGGCGTACGATTCGACACGACAGATCTACATCGGTTTGAAGTAGAAATACAGTATCGTTTCACCATAATATGTGGACAATCTGAAAAGACAAATGTTAAGGTTTTGTCATAATGACTAGTTTGATTGATCACCCCGAGTATGTCCTACAACTTTTATCCTGCTCGTCAACTTTATCATGGAATCGATAGCTCTTGCATATCTCTGATTGTATCCAAATAAAAGATAAAAGACAAGGAACCCATAATGCAAGTGGTCATATGTCGGAGGAGTATGGATCTTTGATTAGTATGATCATTATCTAGTAAATCTGAAACTCAATTAGGATACAGTGAATGGACAATTTTTTTGTTAGTTTCCAGCCCGAAAATGTTTACTTCTATCATTGGCATCATACTTTATGGCAGAGCACCACTTATAAAACACAAGTTCAGTCTCCTACAGGACAAGGACGGTCAACGTTGAGGTACTGGGCATTCTCAGATTCTTATCCTTTTCAGCAGTAGATTTAAAAGAAAGAAAATGAAGGGAATTCTTCAGTTGGTTCCCATGCAACTATTACAGATTCTTAATTATACCCGAAGCAGAGGAGGAATTATCAAATCTGAAAAGCAAAAGAAGAAGTGCAATAAAGAAGAGTGTGAGCTCTAAATCTTGTAGAAACTTTAAGCATTAAAAAGCTTGAGGATGGACTGATTGTCTTTTTGAAGGTATATTAGAAGTGGTTAGCCCTAAAAGCGTTAAAGCAAGACCACAAATGTTTAGAAAGTGAAAAGGGGGAGTATGCTTTTGATCTTTAATTAGGTTGAACCCTTCACAAGATTCTGCAACTTAAGGCCAATAAATTAATTGATGATGTTTACCTTTTCTTTCTTTCTTTTTCCTCCCCATGCTTTCCTTGCTGTTGAGCAGATGTAATTTTTAGGAGGACCAAAGTTTTGAAACTTCAAGATCCTCTGACCCCACTGGATTATGTTTTGACCTCAGCAAAGAATCAATTCAGTGTATTATTGAAGCCAGCCATGACAGGTTAACTGTATTTGAGAAATATGTTTGGAGGTTGCTGACAAATTAAGCTAGTTTTCGTTCTCACGACATCTTGAAAGGGGTGGCAGTGTCACTGTTCATTTCTCTGACTGATGCTTTCAATTGAAATGTGTCATCCTGTCCAAAAAAATGTTTCTTTTGTGTTGGATCCCAGACATAGATAGTGGGTGTTTGGTTTCTGATCAGCAAAAGTTAAGAAGTTGAATACAAGTGGATGCAGCTACCTATGCACCTCCTGTCTTGATCTTGATGATATTACTTGCTTTTTGTTCTGATTCATTTGCCTTTCTATCAAAATCAAGGTTCTTAGTGTGCCATCAGTTTTGACTCATTTAGCCCACATTATGTGTTAGAGCTTCACTAGCATCCACATCCACTACAAATCTTCTACTTGCAAGCACAACTCTGGTGTTTGGTGGCTGCTGCTCAGAACTTGCAGATTATAAATTATTGTATTCTTTCTGCCTCACTATTCCCTCCTCCTTCCTTGCGCAGATATTATTGAGTTGAACTTGTTCTTAATAGGTTTAATATTTTGGCTGTGAAGTCCCAACTCACTAAAAACTGAAAGGAGCTACGAAAAACTGCTTCTCTCTGAGCTTGTAGCTCAATATTTTAGGGCAAGCTGCCTAGTCCAGCTCCAAACTTAATCCTTTGGTTACTATTGGTTCCCGTACTTGATTTATCATCAGCAGAACATATAATATATATGGATTAGCTGGTTCAGGAGTCTATTTCTTAATTGTTAGAGGACATGGAAGCCTATACAGCATCCCTTATCATGCACCTTGACATTCCGCTGAGCAATTATGGTTTAACAAACTGGAAAATCCATTGATTTTATTGACCAGGGAAAGGGGTTGATTTCGTGATTACAGATTAAAGTTTCTAATCTTGCTACAGCAATTTCATTCTTGGTGCATGTATATATCAATCTGGGAGATGATTGTTTGTTATTGAAGGGAGCAAGAAAGAAGAAAAGGGCTGAGAAGGCAAATATCATGGAGATTGTAATCACCAATCTGTTACAAATTATAAATCCCAAGGTTCGTGCAGGTTCATTCAACAAATTGCACAGAGTCTTGAATTTCTTTGAAACTAAAGACAGAAATAATTTTCTGATGGAACATGGTTATGCCACAGAGTCTTCCTCTATAGCTTTGCTGAAATTGCAACTTGTTGAATGGCAATTGCTGTCTGTTGTCTTGAGAATCAATCCTTAGTAAATGCTTCAAAAATGGACACGAGTGGCTAGAGACAGAATCTTCTCTTTTTTTATGAGCAACAAATTATTGATTTTTTTTCCTTCATAATTTCCATTTTGGTTTTTGAAAAGCAGTGCAACATCCCATCATTGAAATAAATTTTGCAGCCAAGAATTCATCAACATACACATCACAAATGATAAAATACAGAATGGGCATTATCATTGGAAACTTTTCAGTCTTGCCACTTATGCTGTGTGCTTTTTCATCGATCTTATCCCTTCCATTGTTGAAAGAAGAAATAGAAGGAATCCAATACCCAAATATAATCCAGACTCGATAACTTTGTCTCTAGAATAACTCCAACTTTTCTTCATCATGAAAGGTTTAAAAGTTCATCTCAATCTCATAAAGGCATGATATGATATCAATTCAAGGCTTGAACCTTTGCCTGCAAGACTGGCAAGTGATCTCCATGCACGTAGAATCTATCTGCCTTGTAGCTTTCTCTTTCATTCTCTCAGCTTTTTCCACTTCCTCTCTAGCTCTTTGCCACATATGTCTAGCCCTTGCAAACTCTGACTGCGCCAACTCCATCTCCCTCCTTGTAAGGTCCCTTACTCTCTCTGCATAAGCCTTTTCAATTGCTGCCAATTTAACTTGCTCAGCAGCCTGCCATTTCAAGGCCTCAACGCAGCTCGTATCCGTCTTCACATCGCTGAAATCACAAATGGGACCTGTTAAAACACAGTTAGATTGTGCCTGGATTGGCCTCACACTTATCGATAGTTGCAAGTCCAGTGATGGCCCTCCAAACTGATTGTGATGGTGGTGGTGATCAGACACCACTGATGATTTGTACCTCAATGAAGAATCCAATAAAGAAGACGAGGAAGAAGAAGAAGCTATGGAAAGCTGTGAAGGGAGAAGCTGAAGCTCCTTTTGGTCTCCCTCTTCCATGTTGAAAAAAAAAACAGAGAGAAGAGAGGTTGAAGTTTCAGCCACGGTACGGTGATGGCAATGGGGAGATTTGTGGGGTGGCAGAGACAGCTGCCCATATATACACGCATATATTTTCTAAATTACCATCAAACCCATTGTTTTCTTGCAAAATGACTTAACTACCTTGAACACATTGTATTTTTGTTATGACTAGATTACCGCCTTTCTTGTCCATTAACATAGGGTAAATGTAGGTTCATTGAAGGGTATATTGGTAATGATGAATGAAGATTGAAAATTCCGTTATAGAAAGAGCCAAAAGTATGGGAAAGAAATAACGGATAACGTTATTTAGGTATGCGTAGCTTTTTGTTGATGCAGTGAAGTGTTTGTCTCTCTTTTTTTCACATCTTTTTACTTTTATTATTATTATTATTAAATTACTTATTTTATTGACTTTGTGATCTTTTATTTCTTTTCTATTTTATTTTATCTTTTTGGGATATGAGGATATGGAGGGGTGTGGGTGTGTGAATAATTATATACGCACGTGCATTAAGTTTTTTTTTTTTGTTGTTTTCACTACTTTATTAGAAAATATTTTTAATTTTTTTTATAAATTTTAAAATTAGTTTCAGTTATAGGGCAGACTGTTTTAGTTAAAAAAATATATAAATTATAGTGTACTATTTTGGTCTTAGAAACATATGATTAATATTAAATACATTAAAATCTCGTGAACATGTAAATAAAATATTCAGTAAAATACAATGCAGAATCAATATGGAATATATATTAAATATATTTGAACAATTAGTATTTTATTTTATTATTTTTTTGGGATAAAAAAACATATACAATACAGAGAGAAAAAAATATGTCTATCTATTTTTGTCTCTTTAATCAAATATGTATGTATGTTTTTTTCTATATTTATTCCTTCTATTATGGAATATTATTCAAACACAACCTATGTAATATATAACTAATAGTTAAATCACTTACGGTATGTTTGAATTGAATTTAATTTATAAATTTTAATGAAATATCATGTTTAAAATCTAATAATAAATCAGAGATGAATTCTTCTTATTTACAATTATAAAAATAGAGAATTAATATTAAAAATAACTTTTTTAAAATACTCTTTTATTTATTTATTTCAAAGACTTTTAAAGAAACAAAAAGAAGATAATAAGGGTAATGAAGAAAATAAAATTAATTAAATTTTATCTTTTTATGAATTCAATCTATTTATTAATTAAGGCCATGTTTGTTTCCCGGAATTCATTTTTCAGGAAACCACTTTCCAAACTTTCCTGTGTTTGTTTGCCATTGGGAAAGTTGGTCAACGAAAAACACTTTCCGGTCAACAGAAAACACTTTCCAGTCAACAGAAAACACTTTCCAGTCAAAAAAAAATTTGATTTGGTTTCCAGGAAAATATTTTCCCTTTTGGCTGTGTTTGTTTTCCGGAAAGTGATTTCCGGGAAACCACTTTCCAAACTTTCCTGTGTTTGTTTGCCATTAGAAAAGTTGGTCAAC
>Ga0307517_10009913_pt1 | contig 13417 bp, 4 predicted proteins | sample 23_EM_MG_FD_194515 | JGI IMG/M metagenome (GOLD analysis project Ga0307517, IMG submission 194515) | Populus trichocarpa ectomycorrhiza microbial communities from riparian zone in the Pacific Northwest, United States - 23_EM | ecosystem: Host-associated > Plants > Roots > Unclassified | place...
TAAAAAAAAACTTAGTGATATTATATATTTTTATTTTATCTTGCTTCCAAATAAATAGTAACATTTCTTAAATATCATTATTTTTAACTGTGATATTAATTAAAATTTAAGTTTTCTTTCGTATCTTTAAAAAACCCATTAAACATTTTTATCTTGTTTCCTATGCTGTCATCGTCTATGCTGTCATTGCCACTCCAACCTTTTTTTAATGATCTTATTAAATTTAGTTGAAATGAAATAATTATTTAGATTGGATTTATAATTTATGGTAAATTTAGAATTTATTAAATTAATAATAAATTAGTTATGAATACCTCAAATTAGAATTGATTTGATATAATTGAACATAAAAATAAACTAAATTAATTATTTTAATTAATTATATGTTGCGTTTACTCTTAAATAAGTTGTTGAATTAAATATTATATGTGGATTGATAGAATTATCTAATAATATAATTAATTACACTTGATGATTTTATGCAATATAGTATGAATGTGGTATAATATACGTTGCATTAAATTGTTATGGATTTGATATATTTTTTTGAATTATTTTAATTTGCTATGAATTTGAGTTTGATTTAATGCAATTGAGTATGAATATATCAATTAGATTTGTTATCATGAATTGTGTTTATTTTTAGTCAAGTTTATTTTTATATTAAATTTTAATAATTTGATTAAATTTGCTATACATTTTTCCAATTAGAATTGAGGATAAAACAATTTAGTTAAAATTAAATTCAATTGACCAAAATCTAATTTGACTTCTTTTTTTTTCAAAATGTTTTCATCACATATTTATATTATATCATTACGGTGACATTATTGTTCCTGATGTGAACATTAATATTACATACAATAACAAGAAACATTTTATTGTTAAATAGTAATTTAGGCATGCTATATGTAAAAAATATAAGCAACTATTTGTCCGCCATTATTTGTAATGAATTTAAACAGAATTATAATAATATTGATATTGAAATAACTTGAAGATGTTAAGTTGGTGAACATCAATATTATTTTATATCGATTACGAGTAATGATAGTTTTAAAATAATAATTAATTTTTTTATCCAGTTGAGATATAATAGTATTGTATGTAGGTGCAGTCGATCAAAATCTATATTTATGCATCTAAATTTTAGCCATAAAATTTAATTGATGTTACAATTTAAAAACGTAGCATTTGATTTACAGTCACGACCAAAAGTGTTGATTCGACATTTCATTTCTTTTCTTTTCTTATGTTAAATGCCCAATTTATCCTGTATATTCAGGGGCCTTCACTAAACTGCACAAGGGTGCGTACGTACGACCCCAGTCACGTCACTCTCCTTTAATTCCCACGTAAGCACGTGAAATGACGAGACTGCGTGGGTTTGAGAGATTTCCAACCTACGACTTTGATCTCTAGCGTATGATGGCGCTGTGGACTGACGCACTGAATCATTATGATATAAATATTATATTGTACGTATGTATATATATGTGGTGCGGTGTAACATGGGATCCCACCGTTAGGTGGACGTGCACGAGACATCTAATCATTGCTGCTCGTTCTGGTCATATCATCTGACGGTCCGTGAGGAGGGATGGATGGAAGTGGACTTGCTCGGTGGCTTGAGTGCACTTTACTGTACGTGAGAATTGTTTCCATTCCAAGCAAGATATTTTATTGGATGTAATATTTTATTATGCTGGATAGAAAAGTACACTAGCTTAATTCCCCCCTCTAAGCCACATATTTATATTTAAGCAATAAATAATATTTATTAAATTCTTAAAAATCTTATTACATTTATATAGGAAGTTCATCATTTCAATAAAAAAGAAAAAAAATGCCTCTATGTTTTTTATATGACTATACTTGAAAATAAAGTATAATTAATTTGAGAAGATTATATAAAAATTAGCAAAAAAATTTAATATTTTGATTTTATTGAATATTTATGATAGATATTTTTAAAAAATATTCATATTACATTTATATATAACTAATCATAAAATAATACTAACATTACCATTAAAAATCTATAATCTTATTTGATCATCAATGTTTTTTAAAATATTATTGTAATTATTTTATTTAAAAATAATCTTATTTTAGCATATCAAAAAATTATAAAAAGGGGTTGAAGTGTAAGAAAAATGAAGATTTAGGACTGATTTGTAAATGTTGAAAATAAGAATCAAGTTATATAAAACAAGGATCATAAGCGTGAAAGAATGAACAATGCGGTGAATAAGAAAAGCTGAGTGTATGATCAACACTCCATGATAATAAAATATTGTTTTATTTTTAGTATATAAAATTGTAACGTGCTTAACTGGAATAATTCATGTGATTTTTTTACTACTATTAACTCTGTTTTATAAACATAAAATATTTTATTTTTTTAATTGATTGTGTACTTTTAGTTAGTGGAAATTAGTTTAAAAAAAATCAGATGAACCTCTGATAAAGGGCAGCATAAATGATTCAATATTACTTTCAATAAAGACAAACCAAAAGTGTTGAAAAACACCTCTAATAAAAATAAAAATAAAAATAATAATCATCTAGTAAGTGGTTAATAATAAGAGTTTGAGACTAAATGATTTGTTATCCTTGTGATCTTAGATTTGAACCTTGTGATTGTTAATATGATTGTAACTAAAAGCTTATATGGTCGTTAACTTCAAGGCCCGTGGAATTAATTGAGATACGCACAAATTGGTTCGGATACTTAAAGTAATTAACAAAAAAAATAAATTAAGGATGGTTATGGAATTAGAATAGGCCAAAACGGAAGATTCGTTGCAATCTCAACCTTGAAAATTTGTAAGAATGGCTTTTATAATCCAACCACCCATTCTTCCGACGTATTTATATTGTTTCAAAAAAGATTGAGGAAGTTTTACATTTGTTTAGATTTTTTTTGTCAAAACAAAGAACAACGTGAGTCCTGTATTGATAGATTAAGAAGTTTGTCCTTCGACAAATTAATTTTAAGAAAGAATGATAGAAAAGAAATATCAACACATAGATGGGAGATTAATTCTTTCACGAATTCAAAATATCAAGAATTCATTTGTGATTTTTAAAACTTGAACATGACAAAATTAATTTTTTTTTTTAAAAACAAATAAACACAAAGACATACTTATATAATTAAACTAATTTTTTACCCACGCTCTCATAAAATTTATGTTAAGTGAAGTCGATTTAAAATTTTGAAACTTGTTTATTGTTGAAATTCTTGTAAATAATTCCATAAGCATGGAAGTGATTATTATTATTCTAGAAATACAAATAATATAACCAGTTGTTAGAATCTCTTCCGGTGCTGTGATAATTAGAAGTGTAAAAATGAAAGTTCATTTGTCAAATATCCGTCAAATATCGAGTATTTTTTCCCATTATACCATAGTGGACAAACTTAATTCTCAAATTAATACAATTAAAAAAAATAATTCTCACTCTAATACAAAAACACTAGTTGCACATTTATTACATGTGCGACCTGTTGTTGTGCATGTAGCACATGTATAACCTATTAAAATTCATAGTTACAATGTAGTACATGCACAACTAAATGGCATGAATGGAAAAAAAAAGGAGGAGAGAGAAGAAAGAAACAAAAAAAAAATGAGGTGTCAGATACACATAAGAGTTTTGATGATGAAACTTTCAATATCATAGAAAAAATATCGACGAGACGAATCCATAAACATTATGAAAAACCAACTTCAAAGCTAGTAATGAGATGCTAGCAAGTAAGCATATCGTTGCTTTTAGATTGTAGTGTGACTTACCACAAGCTCCAAAGTTGGCTTTCCATAGTGTCCACAGATTCATCTCGTCGATATCTTTTCGGTGGTAATAAGAGTTTTATCATTGGAGCTCCGGTGCATCTCTAACGCCTCATTCTTTCTTTCTTTCTTTCTTTTATTTTATTTTTTCTTTTCTCTCTCCTCTCTTTCTTTTCCATGTCATCCTTTTATTTTATAGCCATCATATCATTTTGTGTTTTTTCATGCCACTAATCTTCATAAAAATGCATAATGGCTTTTGCAAAGGTTAGTTATTTAGGAAAGGAATTGATCGATTGTTGATATGGTCGATTTTGATTAATCATGGTTGATTTAAGTCAATCATGGTAGATATCATTATAAAACTTCTTTAACCCAACCAAATTTCTTTTTGAGTTTCTCTTTGTCTATTTGGTTCAAAACAAATTTTTTCCTTAAACGCTACATGTCAAACTGGAAATCTGGTAACTTCATTCATGAAAAAGGATTTGTTCCTTCAATGTCAATGCCAATGGACTGAAAGCAAGAAAGTAGTAATGAAATGTTATCATTGTGATTAGGTATGAAGTCTTGAACTACTGTTTCGTAGCATTACTTATTATCTCTTTGCCTTTTTTTCATTGTCCTCCTAACTGAATGTAATTTCCCACTTTTTGCTTGTAATACCTTGATTTATAGAAGTATTATTAATGACAATTAAGTTTTCATTAAGAGAAAAAAAGTATTACATGCGTATCATGACATTGGATCTCTAGCCGAAGAGCAACACTATCAGCACATGAGACTGTCATAGGGCATTCACTCTTGAGGGCCTTTTTTTTTTATGGTATTTACATGTTTAAAAGTTCCCATTCCAAAGATTCTTTACGATGCTTTCTCTAATTCAATTCCATTTATGGTATCCAGCAAGAGTAACGCTTTACATGTCTAAAAGAAGAAACAAGCAATTTCCTTTCTAATTAGTATTAGCTGGTTAGCTAGCCTATTAATTTAAGTTAGTTAAAGTGTAAAGTTTCACATGACAATGGTATATGGTTAGATTACCTCTACTATGCAATCATGGAAGAGATTCCTGACCTATATGATACAAACCCAGTGGTGTCTGAATTTGACTTTAAAATATCTACGGATCAGTTTTGTGAGATTAGACATCTCTCAAACCGTACATTAGAGTGAGTTGAAATTTTATAAGAAAATATTAGACACAAGAAAATATATTATTTTAGAGGATCAAAGTTACTATACAAATTTTGTCAAATACACTAGACTGGATCTTGATGTATTGTTTGGGACATATCTAGAGTTACACATGTAACTTTTCTGCGATTCAAGTTTGGATAAAAGCTGGACATCTTAAGCTTTCTGGTCATATATAATAGGCTCAGTAATTCATCTAGACAAGAGAGAATGATGTGTTTGAAGTCAAGACTGAAATCTACCAAAAATGTGCAGAAATTGAAGATTCAGGCTATACGGACAACATTGTGATTAGGTATGAAGTCTTGAACCACTGCTTAGTAGCTTTACTTATTGTCTCTCTACCATTTTTTTCATGGTCCTTCCAACTAAACGTAATTTGCTCGTTATACCTTGATTTATAGAAGTAATATTAATGATAATTAAGTTTTCATTAAAATAAAAAAAAGCGTACACACGTATCGTGACATTGGATCTCTAGCTGAAATAGTAACATTACCAGCACAAGAGACTGTCATAAGTCATTCACTCTCGAGGGCCTCTTTTATGGTATTTACATACTTAAAAAGTTCTCATTCCAAAGCTTCTTTGTGATGCTTTCTATTATTCAATTCCATTCATGGTATCCAGCAAGAGTGACACATCGCATGTCTAAAAAAACAAACAAACAATTTCCCTTTTAATTAGCTTAGGGTGTAAAGCTTCACATGACAATGGTATATGGTTAAATTACCTCAACTATGCAATCATGGAAGAAATTCCTTACCCATGATGATACGAACCCAGTGATGTCTGAATTTGGCTTTAAAATATATGTTGATCATTTTTGCAAGATCAGACATACCTCTCAAACCGTACATCAGAGTGAGCTAAAATTTTACAGGGAGATACTAGATACAAGAAAATATATTATATCAGAGGGTCAAAGTTACTAGACAAATCTTGTCAAATTTGCTAGATTCGACCTTCATGTACTGTTTGAGACATATATGGAGTTACATGTGTAACTTTTCTGCGATTCAAGTTTGGATAGAAATTACACATCTTAAGCTTTCTGACCATATATGGTAGGCCCAATAATTCATCTAGACAAAAGAGAACGACGTGTTTGAAGTCAAGACTGAAATCTGCCAAGAATGTGTGGAAATTGGAGATTCAGGCTATATGGAGGAATTTTTGCATGAAAACTCTGTTTTTATTATCCTATTTTATTTATTTATTATTTAATTTTGAATAATTATTTTTAGTTTGGGTTTGTTCTGGCCCATTAGACATTATTTATGGGTTTATTTTATTATTGAACATATGTTAGTTGATTACTAGTTTAGGCCCATTAACTTGCAACCCAAAAAGGGTTCATTGAGGTTAGTTAGATGAGACTATATTTTTTTTTTTAGCTACAAATTTTGGCAGTAATTTGAAGAATAAACATGAGTTTTTATTTTGTTTGTTTGTGGCAAAACAACCTTTCTTTGCGGCAAAACAACCTTTCTTTGCAGGGACAAAGATCACACATTGACTTATTGAAAATTAACTGGCTTTTTTGTGTCATTTGCATACATACATTACACCATTAAACAGTTTTACTGACGGATTCATTCTGTCGGTGTGAGGCACGCAAATCGTCGGTAACATTTTTACCTACGGTCTCATTGACGGAATCCGTCCATTGGAATACTGATCGTCGGTAATTTCCCATTCCCTCGCTAATTCTATCGGGAATAAAAAAAACCAAACACTGACGGTATTACAGACGGCGAAGTGCACTAAAAAAAAATTCCCGCGAGAACTTTACCGACGAAATAATTCCGTCTGTATTTTCAACGGTAATCACTGACGGATATTCCGTCAGTGATTGTGGCATGGGCGGTAAATATCTCAGAACTCTCTGTCTAATACCGATGGAATATATCCATCGGCAATAGTAATGGTAATCACCGACGGAAAATTTCCATCGGTAATTGTGGCATGGGTGGTAATTTTTTTGCAACTCTCGGTAAAATACCGACGGCCAAGATCCGTATGTAAAGCCGTTGATATTTATTTAAAATATTTTTTTAAAAATTATTTATTAATAGTAAAAAAAACTGAATAACCAAATAAAATTGTATTAAACATTAAAAATAAAAAAATAATGTTAAATAATATTCATTACAAATTTAATGTATTTCAAAAACAAAATTAAACTAGAATAACGGCGGAGCTGAAGGAGGAGGAGGAGGAGAAGGCTGGTTGTTCCCGGGACTGTACGACCAAGAAGGGGCTGCACATGTGTCATCACTCATCCTTGATCTCATCTCCATGACCATTTGACGGAGATGATCATAATCCATCGAGAGTCGTTCATATTGTTGTTTCAAGGCCACGAATTTCTCAGACGGGTGCTTGATACTGATGGAGAGCTCCCAACGGTTGAGACACTACGGGTCGACTGCAAGTTTTTAGCCGTAGTGTTGGAGAGCCCTTAGACCTGATTTTTATCGGGTCCACCAGACGATCCTACCTCCATCCACAAATCCGGATCGAAATCCGGATGGGTCGAAGGATCGCCCGCATATCTCTCCCTCAACCAGCTATTATAGGTCTCCTGAAATTTTTTTTAAAAAATCATCATATTCAATTCAAGAAAATAATAAGTTACGAAATAAAATGATTGAACGAACATGCCATGAAGTGCTGAGCACGGTTGTCCACGAACTGTTGCATCCCTTTTTGGAGGTCTTGACTCCGCACGTGCGTCTCTACAAACAGCTCCATTGGACTCGGCTCATGTCCAAGAGACATAGCCTGTAAGGAAAAAAAAAGGTTGCAAGTTAAATATATTTATAAGCAACAACAAATTAATTGACGATATATTTCATTTAAATTAATCTTACTATCCGCTTCGCATGTGCGCTGAACGGGATGGAGCCGCTAGTGTGCGTGGTCACCGAACCATGAATTTACCGGTTCTGGTTGTCGGCACCGGAATGTGAGCGTCGTGTGAACCGGTCAGACGTCACGTGCTCTTATAATACTATATTTTTATGGTATAAACCATAATTTGCTTACCTCGAGCATTGTGTTTGTTCAAATTAGAAATTTTAAAGCAACAAAAAAAAGTAGGATAGAATTTACATGTAGGCAATGTTTATATGAGGTAATACTGTAAAGACCACAAGAAAGCAATGTTAATAGAATATTTACCTGTTTTTTTATGTTGGGTCAATAAAATTATTTTTTAAATATAAAAAAATATAAAAAGTATAAAGAACATATTAAATATTTCGGGTCTAGCAGTTAAACCATATCTAAAATTATTTTGGGTTTGATTGTAAAAACAAACCCAACAATATTGAGTCTTGCTGGAGGCTGAATCTAACGCTATTAGGTTCTGTCAAACCAAACCCAGTATTACTTTTTGACTAAAACACACAAAAGACAATGTCTCATGGTGATACAATATCGTCCATAGTGCAAACACTTTATGTCTTTAGTGTAGTCTACAGTGCAATGAGTCTATGTTCATAGTCAACAGAACCCAACGCTATTGGGTCATGCTAAGCAAGACCCAACAACATTTTCTGACTAAAAAACAATAAAGATAACGCTTTCATAATGCTACAGTGTCGTTCACAGTGCAAACATTTTATGTCTACAGTGTGGTTCATAATACAATAAATCTAAGTCTATAGAACATGTATAGTATTTTTTTTTATGTATTTTAAAGTATAATATAATGTATTTGAATATGAGGTAATACCGTAATAGTGTAAAGAAAAATAGTAAAATGATTGTTCCCCGAGTTCATTTTGGATAATATTACAAATAAACTTAACACATCAGTGTTTACGATACTGTGCATTATAGAAAAGACTATTCATTCAACTTTCACATCACATCACATCACTCATTCAACAGACTGAGGCATAAAAAGTTTCCGTGGACAGCTCAGGAGGAACAGGTTGTTCCCTGCTTTCTTCTCGGTATTTTTTTTCCCTCGATACTTCACTGGCAATTGCTTTTACTGTTACAGGAAGGGTTGCATGAAATATTCAAATGCCAGAAAAGCTCCAAGGAAGGGGCATTTTACATTATGGTAGTTATGTATTTTATGGAAGGCCGCAGAGCAATAGACCTCAAGGATAAATGGAGGTAAATGTGGAAAGGAAGCCATGAATCGAGTAAACTATGGTCTGCCTTCTCTGCTAGAATGTTGATTTAAAATTATAGTTAATAATGGCTTTTTTCTTGTAATTAGTAACTTTTATTGACTTTTCCGTTTAAATTTTAATGGTGACATATAAAATTTAAATGTTCAACATTAATATGATTAATGTGTTGATATTTATAATGAAATTAAATTATTATACATTTAGTTGTTTCAAATAGATTTGATAACAGATATATTTATTGAGTATATATATATTCTTTTCATCATCAAAACTTTTAATAATATTTTTTTATTTTAGTTTTTTATACACCACTACACATAATTTAATATTTTATTTTTTTATATTTCTCTTAAATTTTATTATATTTTTTTTCTGATACATTATTAATTAAGCAAGCAAAAAAGTGATTTAAAGGTGTAGGAAATTTTTGTTGCATCTAAAAAATTCGAACAGGTTGTTGTATCTTCAAAATTATCCTTGTACAAAGAGGATGTTTTCTCTCTAAAAGTAGCGTTATTATGTTCCACAATTCTAGACTTCTTCAAAACCCTTACTCTTTCCATAATTACTTTTAATTTTAATTTTATTATTGATTTTAATTGCCAATTTAAATGTTGAAAAAGGAAAAGGAAATCTTGGTTGAATTTATTTGCCTAATTCTTTCAAATATCTTTAATTTTCCTAACAATATTAGAAAGAAAAACATGTTACTTCCCTTACTTTATCTATAAAAAAATATTGATTTGTTTGCTTGATTGTTGCTATGAACATCATAAATTTATTATTTAACCAACCTGAAAAAATTTCTGGTAAAAACTTTCTTTGTTGGCAACAACAAATAAAATTTTAGCTTACAAAATTGATTTTTTTTTTTTGTGATTTTAAATGGTTATAAAAACAAAAGGTGCTAAAAAATCGACTGATGTAGTTTCTTGAAGTGATGTATTTTTCTTTAGTAAAGATGATTCTATTAATAAAGATATTTTATATCATGATAAAATTTTAAGTGATTTTTCTAATAATATTTATCTTATTTTCTGTAATACTAAAACTGATTTTGAATTATGAGATGCACTCAAATATAAATATTGTACAGAAGAAAAAAGTCTAAAAATGTATTTAATTGATAACTGGCTTGATTTTCAAATGGTTGATGAAAAATATATTTCTGATCAAATTCATGAGTTTGAAAATTTATTTATGATATGAAAATTAAGGGAATGAAACTTAATTAAATAATTCTTGTTTTTTCTCTTCTTAAAAAATTACCGCCTTCTTGGAGTGATTTTGCTAGAGGTTTAAAACATAAACCCAAAAACTTTACTTTTGATGAATTGCTTGTTGTTTTAAGGATTAAAGAAAAAATTATGCCTCGTAACAACAAAAATATGTTTTTCAAGCTAAAACACATGTTGTTAAGGGTTTTTTCAAACATAAGTCTAAGACTTTTAAGAAAAACGGTAAAAAAAAATTTAATTACAACAACAATAATAATAATTTTAATAGGCTTAAAAGTAACAATACAGTAAGAAAAAAGGTGCAATATTGGGTTTGTGGCAAATACAATCATGTTGCTAACAAATGCAACAATCAACTTGGTCGAGCATCTAAAACTTTAGAATCTTAAGAGTCTTTTAAACTATACGACAATTTATTAAATATAGAAGCCAGCTCTTCTTTCACAACTCATAGGTATTTTATTTCTAACCATGAGTTAAATAGGATTTTTAACTTAAATGATTGGTGGTTGGATTCTAGGCCTAATGTTCATATGTGTAATGATAAAATATGATTTTCATTTTATTATCAAGTATCATGCACAAGAATTGTGAGTATGGGGAATGATGGTGTAGCTCAAGTCCTAAGAGAATACCAAGTCAAATTAGAGTTACATATGGAAAAACTTACTTTTTGATAAAGTTTTTCATGTTTCTAATGACAATGAGCATGGGGAATGAAATTATAGCTCAAGTCTTAGGAGAAGGCCAAGTCAAATTAGAGTTGTCATCTAAAAAATTCTTACTTTGGATGAAATTTTTCATGTTCTTAGTGTTAGAAAAGATGTAGTTAGTACACCTTTGTTGGATTAAAATAACTTTACTCTTATTGATAGAATTATTTTTTAGAATTGCATAATATTATACATCAAGTAACACCTTCTTATATACCATTTGTTTATAAACCAATATTATTTATATCAATGCATTGTAATAGCCAAGCTCCTATAACTAAGATTAAAAGTGAAAATTTTAATGAAAAAAGAAGGCATGTGACCGTTAGACATAAATCCATCAGATATTTGATATCTCATGGGGTTATATTTTTAGATTTTGTCAAATATAAAAACTACATTGCAAATCTCATTAGTAAAGGTTTGATATGCCAACAAGTAATTCAATCATCAAGGCAAATAGAACTGGAGCCATTAAATTAATCACCAATCATGGAAATTTATCTTCAAATATATGATAATCCATGAATGAAGTTTAATACATAAGAACAAAATTGTTGGGTGATTAGAGAGAGAGCGCGACAAACACACACACACATGATGATCCATGAGTGAAGTTTTGTAGGGGTGGTTATTTAAATTGACTTAGTCATTTAAATTTTAATGGTGGTGTATAAAATTTAAATGGTTAATATTAATATAATTATTGTGTTGATATTTATGATTAAATTGATTTATTATATTTAATTGTTTTTCCATCCATAACACCAGTAAGATTTCTCTGCATCACTTAAAATATACAGTTTTGTGGAATTATGAATGCAACTAGTGCTTAATATGAAAGCTAAAGTAATTTGTGGGAACTATAATGAAGAACCTTTGATAGCTGCCTTCAAACTTAATTTTTAAAATAGAGGTAAACAATAAAACATTAGCGTATGTGTCAAAATTATTGAACATGCGATACAAAGTGAACTTCAAATGGATAGTACAGAACAGTTATCAAAATTCATTTTAAAAAATTAACAATCCTGGCTTTCGCCCAGAAAAAAAGGCCGCATCATAATCGGGATTAAATGTGCTAAGGTAATGAGTTTCATCTCACCTGCATGAACATGAAAACCCCCCAGAACATCTAGTTATGATCATATTATTTGTATATGAGAGCATCACGTCCCGGCCCAATACCAATGTAATGAATAGGTACACCAACAAGCTCCTCTATCCTCTCCACGTATTGCTGTGCAGCCTTTGGAAGGTCCGCATACTTTCTGATGGAAGAAATATCACTCTTCCATCCAGGTAAGACTTCATAATCCACCTGAACAGCATTGGAAGCACATGAATTAGAGAGTTCCACAGGACACTTGATGAGAGTGTAACATAAAAATGCTCCTTTTACAGTTGTGCATAAGATATAGATATTTGTATTATACTGTTGCAATTTCAACTCTTTCGATGATGAAATTTATCTTGAACATTAACTAAAACTGCTTTTACAGCTGGGACCACAATAAAATGAAGAAAGAACAGTTGGAACATGGCTTTTCGTCCACCATGCCCATTTTATTCATAAACTTGGCTGGTTATAATATAATCTGAAAATGGGAAAGGATAAGGTTACCTTTAATTGTTCAAGGAGACAGAGATCTCCTGGAAATGATTCCACTGGTGTACCATCAATTTGTTTATAAGAAACACCTATCTGGATTTCAGAGAATTCTGACAACACGTCGAGTTTGGTGAGGTTCAGAGAAGAAAAGCCGTTAATCTGACAAACATACTTCAACGCAACTACATCAAGCCAACCACAACGACGAGGTCGACCAGTAGTTGTTCCAAACTCCTGCCCAGCAAACCTTAGGAGGTCACCACCTTGACCCAATATCTCAGTAGGAAAGGGACCAGAACCAACCCTTGAAGTGTAAGCTTTTACCTGCAAGCAAATTGATGCAACAAGCTAGAATGAGCATCATAAGCCATTCCACCTTATCTGTTACTATTTATCTATTAATACTATAATCAATACACATTCCTCGTATTCTTTCAACTTAAAAGGCAAATGTTATCAATGCATTTTCCAAAAAGCTTCATCTAAATCTCCTAATAGGAAAATCTTTCTTGGGAAGAAAGCAATAGAACTATCATGTATACTATGAAAATCTCTTGTGCTAAAATATGAAGTCTTTGTAGCAATCACCAGCACACTAATAATACAAAAGAGAAGGACAAAAAGGCTCTAAAACGTAGTAAGAAAAAAAGATTAAAATAAACAAAGGAAGTATCTATTTACCACTCCAATGAGATCACCAACA
>Ga0307517_10009914_pt1 | contig 13417 bp, 11 predicted proteins | sample 23_EM_MG_FD_194515 | JGI IMG/M metagenome (GOLD analysis project Ga0307517, IMG submission 194515) | Populus trichocarpa ectomycorrhiza microbial communities from riparian zone in the Pacific Northwest, United States - 23_EM | ecosystem: Host-associated > Plants > Roots > Unclassified | place...
GTCAGCGGTCATCCAGGTGACGGAGTTGATCAAACTGTTTACTGTCACTTCGTCCAACCCGGTTTTGTCCATATATATCTGAGCCAGGCGCGATTGTACCACATTCAGCATCTGCACATCTTTTAGCAATTCATCAGCATTACCGCCCGAACCTACCATCGGCTTGTGGATCATCAGCAGGGCATATTTGCTCATCACCACAGGCTGACCGCCCATAGCCACTATTGAAGCTGCCGAGGCGGCCAGCGCATCGATACAGGTAGTTACTTTGCCGGGATATTTCTTCAGCAGATCATAGATGGCGATGGCATCAAAAGCGCTGCCGCCAACTGAGCTGATATGAACTTCTACATCCTGTCCGGCGGCCTGCTGCAGTTCGGTTTGAATGTATGCTGATGATAATGTGCCGGAGCCTATGCAGTCGGTTTCGGTATCGTAGAGATAAATTTTGTAGCCCATGTTGTGAGTAGTAAGTAGTGAGTGGTGAGTTTGAGTTGTTTTTGTGTCCGAAAGTCGGGGAAGTCCGAAAGTCCGGAAGTTGTTTTTTGAACCTGTGGGTTCTTCTGATGTTAGCTTATCAGCTACGGTATATACAAATATCGGGAGCTTTTTTTATTAAAGTGGTGACAGTGTTTTGTCAGTACTGACACGATTTAGAGATTTAAATGATTTTCATGATAATCTATAAAATCATTAAATCGTGTCAATGATTATTATGTCGATTGGCATATTTCAAAGGTCGGGATAATGTTTTAACGAAGTGGTGACAGTGTTTTGTCAGTACTGACACGATTTCGAGATTTAAAGGATTTTCACGATGCTTTTTTTCAAATCTTGTTAATCTTCCCAATCCTTTAATCGTGTATTCAAAGGTCGGGATAAAGTTTTAATGAAGTGGTGACAGTGTTTTGGACACGATTATAGGATTTAAAAGATTGGCGTGATTGCTTTCCTAATCTTGTAGAATCTCTCAAATCCCTTAATCGTGTTTTATTTTGTGTTGTATACAAAGATTTATCTTATCTTTATTTCACTAATTATTGCTATAAAATAAGGGACCACTACAACCCTAAACCAAGTCGTTCGGCACAGTTTTCAAATCTCTATTAACCTTAATTTCATGAAATCAGTAATCATTACAGGCACCAGTAAGGGCATTGGCCTTGACACTGCCCTTGCATTTGGCCGGGCTGGATACAAAGTTTTCGCTACCATGCGTAATCTTGAAAAAGCTACTATTTTAAAGCAAAAAATAGAAGCTGAAAGTTTACCGATTTCCATTTCTGCAATGGATGTAGATTCGGACGAATCTGTCGAAAGCTGCATCAGTACCATACTCCGGGAAAATGGGCCGGTTGATGTGCTGATCAATAATGCGGGTATAGAACATCACGGATCAATTGAGGAAACGCCGCTCGGAGATTTCAGAGCTGTAATGGAGACCAATTATTTTGGTGTTATCAGATGCATTAAAGCTGTATTGCCTCAAATGCGCCAGGACCGCCAAGGTTGTATTATCAATGTCGCATCTGTTGCGGGTAAGATTGCGAGCACCCCGCTGGGTCCTTATTCGGCGAGCAAATATGCTTTGGAGGCCCTGAGCGAGGCTCTTGCGCAGGAAGTAAAGCCTTTTAATGTGAGGGTAGCCATTGTCGAACCTGGTATCATCGATACGCAAATGGCCAGGAATATCAGCCATGGCGGGGATTCAATTTATCCGGCGGTAAACCGGTTCGGGGGACTCTTTGTAGCCTCCCTTCAAACCCCGACAAGCGCTACCCTGGTAGCCGACAAGATGCTGGAAATAGCAGAAAGCGGCACCTGGCAATTGCGGCACCCGGTAGGGCCTGATGCAGAACCATTCCTTGGTTGGCGTGCCTCCATGAATGATGAAGCATGGGTGAACTGGAACGCACAGAACGATGAAGATTGGTACAATGCTGTTCAAAATAGTTTTGGCTTGAATGCCAGGCAGGTGAAGCAGACGGTTTAAAGTTTGCTTTTGTTAAGATAAATAGATTAGCCTTCTGCGAAAGCGGAGGGCTCTTTTATGCTTGAGATTTCTAAAAGTCAAATTTTGTCCTACGCAGAAAAGGACAATAGATTTTAACTCATGAAGCGACTAATTCCACTTTCAAATTAAAGTCTTCCGGGCTCAGCTTGCCTTTGCGTAACTGGCTGAGATGTTTTAACCCGGTTAATCTGTCCGCCTCTAGTTGGTATACTCTGCGTTCTTCCTCTGTTTTGGGCGGCTCCTGCAGCCTTAAACGAATTGAAGTACGGGAAATTTCGTCTTCCAGCGTATCAGGCGCACAAGCGCTGAATTGTTCGTAGGTGCTTAGAGGGAGGGGGATGGCAGCCATTAGTTTTTTTGTTTAAACTATTATACGATCCCTTTAAAAATGTTGTTTTAAGGCGGTGTTATATTTATGTTATAAAATAACTATATGACGGGCCCGTTCGCTGTGACCTTGCTTATTACCAAAACGATTCAACAATAAAACAATCCCACAATTCGATAATTCAATAAATCAGTAACTCAATAATTAAACTCAGTCAATCGACTTAAATATTCTGTTCCACCTTATTTTGTGGAAGAAATCCTGTGTTGAATCGGTGCTGAAAAAAGTAATTATTGCTTTGCCTACTATGTGATCCTCGGGTACATAGCCCCAGAAACGACAGTCTAATGAGTTATGACGGTTATCGCCCATCATCCAGTAATAGTTCATTTTAAAAGTATAGCTGGTGGATTTTTTACCGTTGACCAGTATGTCTTTGCCCTGTGTCTCCACTTTGTTGTTTTCGTATAACTCAATAGCACGGCGGTACAGTGCCATGGTAGAGTCATTTAACTGAACAGTATAACCCCGTTTGGGTAACACCAGCGGACCGAAGTTATCCTGGTTCCATTTGAACTTTTCGTTATGGGGGAAAACTTCAGGGTCATATTCACCGGCAGGTTTTACTGCAGGTGTAACACTCTTGATAAAAGAATAGCTTTTTAGAACGGCCACATTTTTATAAGGAATTGTTGACTTTGTGTGAGTTGTGTCACCTTCTGATGCTTTAATATTCAGATCATCGAGAATTTGCTGGTTAAAATTACTACCATCTGTAACAATACGATAATCGGTTTGTGATTCAGGTGCATTCTTCGCAGCCTTGCCATTGATGTAAACTTGTCCGTTAACGATGGTCAACACATCGCCGGGGGTAGCCTGGCAACGTTTGATGAGCGCGGTGCGTTCGTCAACCGGCAGGTTGTATTTGGCATCGGCTTCTTCGGGTTTATTGAATACTACGATGTCGTCTTTTTTAACTTCTGAAAAACCGGGCAGGCGCATATAAGGTAATTTTATCCAATCCAGGTAGGTTTTTACGCCATACACAGTCGGCTCGGTAAATGGTATGGAAAGCGGTGTGTTTGGCATCCTTGGACCGTAGCTGATCTTGCTTACAAACAGGTAGTCGCCCACCAGTTGAGTGCCTTCCATTGATCCTGAGGGAATTGCATAAGCCGAAAACAACAAGCCACGTATAATAGTAGAAGCAACAAGAGCGAACAGGATAGCATCCACCCATTCGCGGGTTTTACTTTTTTTAGGTTTTGCAGTATCAGTTTTCTTTTTGAAGAAGGGCAATTTCCAATTCATGATAAATAAGATTTATCATCTTAGATTTGGATAGGGGAGGATTGTTACATTTATTAACAAGTTTTTTGGAAAAATCACATCTGATCTGAATAAATTTCCCATTTCGGGAACTTTTTATATCTTTGTATAAATGCGAATTATTGCAAAAGGCACATTGCGCGAATTTTGGCTTAAGCACGCCGATAGTGAACAGGCTTTAAAAGCATGGTACCAGGAAACCAATAATAGTACCTGAAATCATCCTAACGATATCAAGGCAGAGTACCCAAGCGCGAGCATATTGGCAGATAACAGAATGGTATTTAATATTAAAGGTAACCGGTACAGGTTGATTGTTAAAATAAATTACTCTTATCAAATGGTATGGATACGTTTTATAGGAACCCATGCTGAATACGACAAGATTGACGCAACAAGCATATAAGAGAATGAACATTAAACCGATAAAAACAGAACAAGATTATCAGGATGCCATTAAAAGGCTTGAAGATATTTTTGATGCGGCCCCAAATACTGCTGAAGGTGACGAACTGGAAGTATTGGGTGTTTTGATAGATAACTTTGAGAAAGTTCATTTTCCCATTGGCTTACCCGATCCTATCGAAGCTATAAAATTCAGAATGGAACAACTTGATTACAGTAACCAGGACCTGGCACAAATAATTGGGTTGAAAAGCCGTGTGAGTGAAATATTAAATAAAAAACGAAAGCTTTCTATTAACATGATAAGAAAATTGCACGATGCATTACAAATCCCAACTGACGTATTGGTGCAGAAATATTAATTTTCCTCGAAACTATTCAACGCCCTCCAGATAGTCCGTTCGTCTTTATTGAATTTACCTCCTGCTTCCAGTACAGCCTGGTTTTTGGTGATGCCGCGAATCTTCATTTGAGCCTGCACCCAAAGGTAGATCTCGCGGTAGGTAAATATTTTGGAAGTGATAAAACCGGCTTTGTACATTTCAGAAAATATGCCGTCGTCAAATAAGGTGTTGGCGAGTTTGATGTTCATTGGTTTAGGATTATACAAATTATATTATCGATTACACTGATTGCGGTAGTCGGATTGCAGAAATTATCAGAGGTTCACTCTATTAATAGTTTGCGCCAGGATATTCTGCTGATTATTAATGTCCTTCACATCCACATAAACAGGAGGGAAGTTATTGACCATCTGATACGCAACTGTATTAGCTAGGTTCTTTTGATCGTTTACCGGCTGATTGTAATAACGGTTTGCATTACCACCATCAGTAAATATACCGCCTACTGCATAACCGCGCGTAAGGTTAGGCACAGAGAAATCCCGGCCGCCATAAGCCACATTAATGGCGCTTACCAGGTTGCGTGCCCAGGGGTCGCGCATGGCCTCGGATACTACCACAGCTTCTCCTGAACGTAAAAAGGCATTGGTATCGTCTGAGCGGCTGTATCCGGAAAGAACAGCTCCGCGGCCATCTGAATGGAAATGACCGCCTTTAGCATATGCAGGTGGTTTTTGTGAGGCAATAGAGGCCACCTGGATAGCTGTTTCGGCTATAATGCCCGGTATCACCAGTGCGCCCAATACACCGGTTTGTGCCTCGGCTTTAGTAATGGCAATTGCACCGTTGATAATGGCTTGTGCTACTGATGCTTTTTGCTCATCCTTAAAAGCTTTTACCTTTATAGCGTCCTCTTTTTTCTTGTAATTTTTTTCAATCGCCTGCTTTTGTACCGAGGTAAGGCTTGTGTTGCTCAGTTCAAGTGCCTTATCATTCTCCAGCGCCCTGATTTTCTTATCGCTTTGCGACTGGATGCCTTTGCTGATAATAGAGAATGCCGCATCGGATGTTTTTTGCATTGTTTTGACCTCGAAATCAGCACGTTCTTCGGCCGATATCTTTGCTTTTTTAGTGATGGTGTCCTGGTACTTTTGCTCAAGATCAACCCTTACGACATTTACCTGGTTGAGCATATGCTCAATATCATTGGCGCCCATGCTTTTGGTTTGGAGTTCGACAAGGCGGTTTTGCAGGTCCGCTGTTTTTACCGAGTTATCCTTAATGAACTTATCCAGGATGGCGCCCATGTTTTCTTTATGCTCGGCTTCAATTTTTTGTGCCTCTTTGTTGTATTGCAACAGGCTGATCAGCTTACTGTCAAGCATTTGTTTTAGCTTGTCTTTTTCATCTTTATAATGCTGGTCTTCGGCTAAGGCTGCTGATGCATAAGCATTATTGCTCATTTGCAGTTGTTTCATTACTGCTTCCTGTTGTGCCTTTTCGGCTTCAGACAGCTTGTTATCCAATTTTTGTTTTGCTGAAGCACTGTAATTCATTTGCTGATCGAGAGCCTTTTTGGTTACTCCAACTACCGCGGTACCCTGTTTGGCAATACCATTCAAGATGTCTTTGGTGAGTGCATTGTTTTGCCCGCCTAAAAGTTTGGTATCCGTATTAACATGAGATATCTGTTGCTGAAGCTCATCTATTTTAAATTTAGTGTTATCTATTTCCGTTAGATAGTCTACAGATGTGCCATCAACGCCCTCGCGCCCTATCGGTTCACGATGAGCTGACGCATATTTTGAATATTCGCTATTTACAGTAGCCAATTGTTTTTGATAGGTCTTTAACTGAGATATAAGTTTAGTGATGCTGTTATCGTTTTCTATTTGTCGTTTACTGTTTTTTACCATTATTTCTTCTGCTGCCCGTGCCCTTGAGGTGGCAATGATAGAATTAGCAAGATTGTTGTATTCGTTAGATGCTTTACCAGTCAGTATCTGTTCATCAGACAAGTTTTTAAAATAGGCAGGGTATTCATTACGAAGTTCAGTGATGACTGTTTTTCGTTTTTGCAGCGATAGATTGTGGTCTTGGGTTGCTGCATAAAGTAATTTAAGATGCGTCAATTCCTGCTGGGCATCCAATAAGCCTTGTTGTTTTGCATTGCTTACAGCCGACATAATGATATTGTAGTCTTTCAGGGCCTTTGTATATGCAGTAAGTACAGTATTGCTTTTGCCAATGTTGTTCATCCAATCCAGGATTTGGGGTGCATATTGTGTTAATACAGACAATCCGGCAGCCAACACACCAACCCAACCTTCAGAAACAACCTCCGTAGCGGCGATTACTTCCTTCCAGGTTTTATAGGAGGACGTGAGGCCTTCAACGTTTGATTTTAGCTTTTCGCCTATAGAAAGTGATGACTGATTCTGATTATTGAGTTTGGATATAGAGTCAGTAAATTTTGAGATATCCCTATCCAGCGAATTGACGCTATTAGAAAGGTCGGAGATGGGTTTACCCAGCTGATTAATGGATACACGTAAATTGTCGAATGAGGTTTTGTACTGGTCTACCTGTTGTTGTGCGTCGGTATTTACTTGCACGTCAATAGATATCTTTTTGTTGATGTCGTCTGCCATAAGTGCTGATATTTATTTTTTTAAGTATCATAGCAGCGATTACCACTATGAAAAGGAGATATACAAATATATGAATTAAATGCCAATTGGCATAATATTTTTAAAATAAATTTTATTTTGCGAAAAATATTAGCAATTTGGCGTTGTGCAATCTTGTTGACTGATTGTTTATGTTTAATCTAAACCTTAACTTTAATATGAAACGTCAAATTCTTTTTATTCTTCCATTACTGCTTCTATTTGCATGCCATAATAGCCACGATGCAGTTGATCCCTACGTTAAAAAAGGTAATGCCAAATGGGACGCTAATGATTATAACGGCGCATTGCAAGAATATAATCAGGCCATTAAAATCGAACCTGGTTATACTGAGCTATATGTAAATAGAGGAAAGCTCAAATGGCTGTTAAAAAATTATAGTGCCGCTATAGTGGATTGCGAAAAGGCCATCTCGATAGATCGTAAATTTTCCTCAGCATACATCACCCTGGCTAATATTAAGCTGGAGGGGAAAGATACAACGGAGGCATTAAAGGTTTATAACCGGCTTATAGAAGTATTGCCGGATAACATTGGCGGATATATCTACAGAGCGCAAGTGGAACATGATACTAAAAATAATAATGCTGCTATAAGAGATTATAACAAGGCGATTGAGTTGAATGAAAAAGACGGACGCATGTACTTATTAAGAGGCTATGCCAAACGTGATGCCGGGGATAAAAACGGAGCTTGTGCTGATTTCGCTAAAGCCAAAGAATTAGGAGCCAAACTCGCTGATGATGCCATCTCATCATTTTGTCACTGATTGGGCCATTGTTGATTGCTTAACCAAGTTTCACCAGCTCCACTTTACACGGCTGCCCTTTACGCCAGCTATCTATTTTGTTGATGTAATAGTAAGCGTTGTCCTGCTGCAAATAAACCGGGATCAACAGATCAAGTTCCAGAATGTCGCGCGGTGTTAACAGGAAGTAACGTACTACCTTTTTGGTTTGCGTCAACACCTTTTGCAGCTCGGGATAGTATTTGGTTTTTAAGCCGGGCAATGTGCTGTTGGCCGTACCCAGCATATCGCAAAAGCACAGGTTGTAGTCGCCTTCGGGTTTATAAAAGTAGGGAGTGGAGATCAGATCGTTTACCACCACCTGGTTATCGCCATCCTTAAATGTTACTGTTTTGCCCGATGGGAGACTTGTTTTCTGATCGATCAAAATACGCGGCGATACCCCTATGCTGAAATCCATGCTATCTGAGGTATTGTCGATCATTTTGATCCGGGCAATGTTCCCGGTGATGTAAGGGCGGTTAAGTGTAGGCGCAAATTGACTCTCGAATAAATCTACAGAAGCGGGAAGGGTAGTATTACTAATGTTGATTTGTGAATTGGCAAAGGTTTTTGGCAGCACTGCATCGTCTTCTTTGTATTTCATGTTATTTACCTGGGCGTAGCCGCCCAACTGAAAGGAAACCTGCTTGCCCTGGCTGAGGCATTTAGCGCTCCAATCTTTCGCAACAGGGATATTATTTACAATATCCCGGAGTGAATTGAAACTGATGGTTTTGCTTGAATTATCGGTCTGGCAAATAATCCCGAAACGCTGCAGGGTATCTTTTAAAAGATCTTTCTGGCTGATATCCGGGAAAATGCGCTCGCATTGCACGGTTTGGCCGAATTGGACCGTGGTATTTTCACTTTCGATCACCAATGTAGTACCGGGGTAGACTTGCGCGTTTGAGCCGGACAAGCCTTCCCATGACCAGGCAATGTAAATACCGCCATTTGCAGGCAGGGTGGTTTCATAAGAAAGCACGGTGTTATAAATATCAATATAACCTTTAATGCCGCTTCCACTTGTGTGGGGGTCGCGTGTCCATCCTTTTGGGTTATTGCCGTTTACATTTTCGCCTACGCCGTCAAATGAAAATTCGGTTTGGGCAATTTCCAAGTCAGCTATTGATGCGTAGTTAGGGTCTCGGTAATAGATTTTTGCGGCCAGCTTGCTTGGGTCGTCGGTGGTGATACGTCCATAAAGGTGAACGTGCGGAAAGGTGACCGTTATTTTGACGGTGTTGATAGTTTTTGATGTGTAAACCGTACCCGAAAACTGGTTGGCAGGGTCGGAAGTTATGGTATCCCATGTAAAAACCCCGCCGGGATTGTGGGCGTTGGGATGATTTAATGGTGTTCCGGTTTGATTTGCAGCAGTCATGCCCCTTACGTCGGGCTGGTTTTGATAATCGGTACCGTGTTCCCATGATCCGTTGCTGAATTGCGCAATCAATAACGGGTATAATGGATCGGACGGAAGAGAACCTTTTCCTTTATATCCTGCCGATTTTAATAATAGATCAATGGCTGTTTTGATAAAAAATCCCGGTCTCAGGTTGTGTACATCAATGGGCGGGGTAAAATCCTGTCCATCTATATAACCATAGTCAATTACCGGATAAATCCAGCCATCGGTCTTGTTTTGAGAAGTTGCTACGTTGCTGAGGTTCCAGGTATGATCGTAGGGTTGCCACACCAGGGTTTGGCCATAGTTGGTCCACTGACGGGTGCTGTCGCCCATGTCATACAGCTTACCGTCAATCGCGTCAAAAAAATCAACATTACCAGATAATACGGTGATATTGGCATTGTCCTGTTCAATGTTGCTCAGCTCGGCTACGCCATAAGGGATGATCTCGAGGCCATCCTGGATCAGCCTTGCGGGGTATTGCTGATAGGGTGCATTGGTAGTGAAGGCAATATCATCGGGAAAGCCCAGTATCTGCCGGTTACTCTGGGTAAGGGGCAATTTGAACTGATTGCTGGTATTGCTCTGCTGGTTTTGCACCTCGGCCAGGTTATTGATCTGGAAGGTGAGGGCGATGGGGCTGTCGTCGTTCAGGTCGACGAGCTGGTCGTTGATGTATAGTTGGAGTTGGTTCATTAGTCAGTGGTGAGTGGTGAATTGTGAGTGGTGAGTAAATAGTGGTCGGCGGTAATGCGAATTAAATAATTACTCACCACTCACAATTCACCACTCACTAAAATCATTGTGTCTGTATATTAATAGACGGCATATTAAAGGTAATACTGAAAGGCGCCTGCCCGTTCATGGTTTCGTATTCGCTGTAGGTGGCGGTGTTGATGACGATGGTTTGCCATTTAACGGGATTTTTGTTGACCAGCATCTGCACTTTTGGCGAGTACTTAATGGATTGTAATCCTTTGATATCGTTAACCGAAAGATCCTCAGCCATTACCTTCATTTTTTGCCCGGCATCTTTGGCAATCACTTCTTCGATACTGTCCTGGTTTTCCCAGTCGGACACAAAGTTTTTGATGATGGTGGCGTTCTGAACATCGAGTGAAATTTCTTGATTATAAACAAAACGATAATACTCCCAGCTTCCGCTTAAGCCGATCCAGCGCAGGTATACGGAGCGCTCATCCACCGCATCATCAATGCGGATGGTTTGGGTTTGGGTGATGGTATGAGTAACAGAATCTGCATCATCATATTTCAGGGTGACAGTGATATATCTCGCCTCATTTGGGAAAGTGCCGTTGAGGAGTAAACGGTTCAATCCCAATTGCGCAGGAAGCGGCGTGTTGGATACTGTCTGACCGGAAATGATCAATTTACTACTATCCTGGTTGAGCAGCCATGAGCCGTCCTGGTTCAACAGGAAATTAGCTTGTGCATCGCCGGGTAGAGGGTTGCGGTTGATGTCTAACAAGGTCAGTTCGCAATAGATGTTCAAGCCGAGCATGTACTCGCTGTAAATAAAACCGATGTCGAAAGGATAACCGTTTGAATAGGCCGGTTCGATAAAATCAGTTACCCATTTGGCTAATTGCGAATTGTCTGTTACCGATGCGAAGGGGACATAAGCTGCAAGGTTGCCGCCATACTTTTGCCCTAATTGTTTGGCGGCGTAAACTACATAGTAGGGATCAGTAATAGGAATGTAGGTTGATACATGCCCCTTCGTTGATCCGTCGTCCCAGCTTTCGGCATATTGTATTTGATAACTTGCGCTCAGGTTGTCATCGCGGAAATTGGGTTCTGTGAAATCGCTCCCATCCTTGGCGCGGAGCAGGCTTTGCAGGAAGTTGGAAAAATCGGCCCTGATGACGCCGTTACCATCGGGTCGGTTAGTGGCGGTAATGGTTTGCTGCTGGCCGGTTAGTTTATCCTGGTAAGTTATGTTGGTGAGCATTTTATAGTATGGCCGTAAACTGTTGATGTTTATATAACCGCCTGTCGTAGATGATATGTAAGGAGTATCAATAATGAGCGCACTGGATTGTGCCTGGTAAACAGGATAAGTTCCTTTGTAGGTATCTGCATTTACATAGATGATCTCGCCAGGTTTTACGCTGATGACGGTGGCATTGATGTTTAGTTGCGCCTTTTGTGTCTGGCTGTCCTGCGTAATGCTGGTCACCTCAAAATCTTTACGTTGATACGTGAAAACGATTGGATTGAAGGCTGCATTCCAGCGGGATATGTTGCCGTTGCCGAGGTCGACTAACGGGTCGGATATCAACAGATTGCGTACTGTAAGTAAAGTAAACTGTTTTACCGATGTACATCCGTTCGCATCACGGATGTAAGCAGTGTATGATCCGCCCGTTAATCCGCTAAAAGTAGGAGAGGGCTGATAATGACTGGCATCCAAACTATACTGAATAGGGCCATAGCTGGATGAGGCGTTAATGGTGATTTGTCCGTCGGCAGCGCCTGGTGCAGATTCCTTTTTACCGGTAATAACCGCATTGATGATAGCATCGCAAACAATGGGGGGACTTGGTGTGCCGGCTGAATAATCGACCACTGTAAAATTGCGGATGTCGATAATGGTACCGTCCGAGGCATATTTGCGGCTTAGTATGCCGTTGTAGATCAGCAGGCTTTGGCCCGGGACTATGAAATTGTGATTGTTGGTGTTCCCGGTATCGTAAAATGCAACAGTAACCGCAAGATTGTCGCCGTTTGCAGGGTTGTTGTTCTCGTCGGTGATGATGAGGTAAACATCGCCGGTGGTATAGATAATGCCGCCAGAGTTTGTGGAAACCTGGTTGGTGATTTGGATTTGGGGGAAGAGGGACATGTTGATTGAGTTGGATTAAGTTGATTGGGTTGATTGAGTTGTAATGATTTTTAGCTCAATCCTAATGAATCAATTATTTGCTGTACGAGTGCATCGGCCATCTGGTCTGCTGCCTGGTTGAGCCGGAGGTTAATGTTGGCATCGCCTAAGGGTTCGCTTATTACTCTGGGTGTGCCTTTATATCCTTTTTTGTCGATGGACTTTTTGATGACCCATGCTGCTTTATCCGGAATCCCTTTTGCCTGGCACCATTGCTTGATGCGGTCGATCATGGGCGGACTGCCGGGGGTTGCATTTTTGCCGGTAGGGGAGCGGCCGTTTTCCAGAGCCTGTATGTAGGCGGGCAGATTTAATTGGCAGCTGCTCGCATCGCCCTCAATGGTGATCTGCTGCGCGGTTTGCCCCGTTGCGTATTTACCCTTTGCCTGCATGGAGTGAAAGAGGTCGGTTTTAAGGGAATCGAGAAAAATAGTTAAATGGTCATTAGTCATTGGTCAATGGTGAATGGTCAATGGTGAATGGTCAATGGTGAGTAGTCAGCGGCAGTCTCTTGCCCTCAATAAGATTCGAAGTACATTGTTGCCAAAGTAATAGCCAAGCTAACACCAGTCGAATTAGCATCAAACTTATTATACACCGGCATGCATTTGGCTTTGTCGCCGGCTTTGATGCGGAAATAGCGGCCGTCTCCTTCGCGGTATCTGGAGGCTTTGACGATGAACTCGTTGGCCATGCGGAGCGCCTGGTTTACATAATCTTCATTGCCTGATGTGTATTGATCGAATTCGGTTTTGTAGAGGAACTCGAGATAGACTGAGAATGTATTATCTACCGAGCCGTTTACCTGTGGCGAAACGTCGATGGGCTGCAAAGGGTACATAAAGACGCAGGGGAAAGATGCGTCGTCGGCAAGCTGATTAATTTCGTTGACAGTGCCGTAAATAAAGGTGGGTTGTTCAGTAAGCAGTTGCGTGACCGCTTCTATTTGGTTACGTATGGGCATGGGGGAGTTAGGTTGTACGTTTTACGTTGTAGGTTTTACGTTTGATTTGAGGTTTAAAGTGTCTTGGTTTGGGAGTAAAACCCACACTGGTTTAAGAGTTGAGTGCAGCGCTCTTAAATCCCAATTGATCGCAGGACTCTGTCCGGTATTTGATGCAGAATTACATCTCGTCCCCTAAGCGCTATTCTAAATGATAAACTTGAGGACCATTGGCTGGAAAGAGTCCTCCATTT
>Ga0307517_10009915_pt1 | contig 13416 bp, 10 predicted proteins | sample 23_EM_MG_FD_194515 | JGI IMG/M metagenome (GOLD analysis project Ga0307517, IMG submission 194515) | Populus trichocarpa ectomycorrhiza microbial communities from riparian zone in the Pacific Northwest, United States - 23_EM | ecosystem: Host-associated > Plants > Roots > Unclassified | place...
ACGAGAACCCCAAGTTCGTCGAAGACATGGTGCGCGATGTCGCGCTGCGCCTGAATGCGGACGCGCGCGTCGGCCGCTACAGCGTCGATGTCGAGAACTTCGAGTCGATCCACGCGCACTCGGCCTATGCGCGCATCGAGCGCAGCTAACGCGGCTTCTTCGACGGCTGACTCGCCGGCCCTTTGCCGGTTCGCACGCGCAAGGCCTCGCGCAGCAGGTACTCGACCTGCGCGTTGACGCTGCGCAACTCGCCCGCTGCGAGCCGCTCGATCTCGGCCCACAGCTGCGGGTCGATGCGCAGCAGGAAGGATTTCTTGTCCGGGCTGGCCATCGCTCGCTCGCGCTCAATCGCCCCAGTGCGCGCGCCGCAACGGGCTGTCGGCGGGTTCCCGGCTGCGCGCACCCATCGCCGGCAGCAAGAACAGGAACACGAGCGCCGCGCCCGACAAGACGATCACCCAGCCCGACCCCGGCACGCCGGTCCAGCGCATCGCGATGCCGACCGCCAACGTCAACGCGCAGGCAATCATCAGGGCGCGTCGGATTCGCATCGCGGCCGCGTCAGTTGTAGAGCGTGCCGGTGTTCACCACCGGTGTCGCGTCGTGATCCGAGCACAGCACGACCAGCAGGTTGCTGACCATCGCGGCCTTGCGCTCGTCGTCGAGTTGCAGCAGGCCGCGCTCGGCCAGGCCGTTCAGCGCCAGCTCGACCATGCCGACCGCGCCCTGCACGATCTTGGTCCGCGCCGCGATGACCGCTTCGGCCTGTTGGCGGCGCAGCATCGTGCCGGCGATCTCGGGCGCGTAGGCGAGGTGGGTCAGCTTGGCATCGACGACGACGATGCCGGCCAGCGCGAAGCGCGCCTGCAGTTCGCGCCGCAGCGCCGCGGCGACCTCCTCGGTGCCCGAGCGCAGCGTCACCTCGCGGGGATCGGTGGCGTCGGGCTCGTCGAGGTTGTCGTAGGCATAGCTCAGCGCCAGGTGGCGCACCGCGGATTCGGCCTGGGTCAGCACATAGGTCTCGAAGTTGTCGACATCGAAGGTCGCCTGCGCGGTGTCGTCGATGCGCCAGACCACGGCGGCGGCGATCTCGATCGGGTTGCCGCGCAGGTCGTTGACCTTGAGCTTCTCGCTGTTGAAGTTGCGCGCCCGCACCGACACCTTCTTCTTGATGTAGAACGGGTTCGCCCAGCGCAGCCCTTCGCTGCGGTCGGTGCCGCGGTAGCTGCCGAACAGGGTCAGCAGCCCGGCCTGATTTGGTTGCAGCATGTACAGGCCGGCGAAGCACCAGACGCCGGCCAGCAGGCCCAGCACGAACACGCCGACCAGCAGTGGCGATGGCCGCGCCAGGATCAGCAAGATCGGCACGAGCACCGCCACGACACCCACGAGGACGTAGACGAAGCCGTTGCCCGACGACGCGACGCGTTCTTCCGAAGCTTGTTTGTCCATCTCGAAGTCTCCCAAAGTGATGATCTCGACGATCTCAAAGTGATATCACTTTAGTATTGAAACGAGCGAGGTGTCAAGCCTCCGTTTGCAGGCTCAGGCCGAGCCGTTGCGCATCGCCGCAGCCCTGCCGGATCAGGGTCGGCTCGGCGCTGGTCAAGTCGATCACGGTGGTCGGCTGCATCGGGCAGGCGCCGGCGTCGACGACGGCCTGGATCAGTTTCTGGAAGCGGTCGCGGATCGCGTGCGGATCGTTCATCGGATCGGTCTCGCCGGGCGCGATCAGCGTGGTCGCGATCAGCGGCTGGCCGAGCAGATCGAGCAGCGCCTGCGTCACCGCATGCGCCGGCACACGCAGCCCGATGGTGCGGCGCGACGGGTGCGACACGCGCCGCGGCACCTCCTTGGTCGCTTCCAGGATGAACGTGAACGGCCCTGGTGTGCCGAGCTTGAGCAAGCGGTACTGCTTGTTGTCGACGCGCGCATAGCTCGCGAGCTCGCTCAGGTCGCGGCACAGCAGCGTCAGGTGGTGCTTATCGTCGACGCCCCGAATGCGGCGCAGGTTCTCGGCCGCGGCCTTGTCGTCGAGATGGCACACCAGCGCGTAGCTGGAATCGGTCGGGATCGCGGCGATGCCGCCGCGGTCCAGGATCTGCGCGGCCTGCTTCAGCAGCCGCAGCTGCGGGTTCTCGGGGTGGACTTCGAAGTACTGGGACATGCGTCGATTGTCGATCGTGCCGACCGGGCTTGCATCAGTCCGCGATCTTGATCAGAGTATCGCTGCGGGCGGGTCAGCCCGCATGTCCGCGCCCTTTGGTTCACGCGGGCTGGTGAACGCGCGATTCGAGCGCCGTCCACACGGGCGTCAGCCGGTCCGGCAAAGGCGGCAGCGCGCCGAGGTCGACGTGGCTCTCGCTCGGGCTGTGGAAGTCGCTGCCGCGCGACGCGAGCAGTTCGAATTCGAGCGCGGTCTCGGTGTAGCGCAGCGCATCGGCCGCGCTGTGGCTGCCGGTCACGACCTCGACGCCGCGCCCGCCGTGCGCCTTGAACTCGCTGAACAGCGCGTACTCTTCGTTCGCGCTGAACTTGTAGCGCGCCGGGTGCGCGATCACCGCGAGACCGCCGGCGTCCACGATCCAGCCGACCGCGTTGCGCAGCGTCGCCCAGCGGTGCGGCACGAAGCCGGGCTTGCCTTCGACGAGGTACTTGCGGAACACCTCGGAGGTGTCGGCGCAGACCTTGCTCTCGACCAGGAAGCGCGCGAAGTGCGTGCGCGAGATCAGCTCGGGGTTGCCGACGTACTTCAGCGCGCCGTCGTAGGCACCTTGGATGCCGACCTGCGCCAGGCCCTCGGACATCTCCATCGCGCGCTCGCGGCGCCCACCGCGGGTGCGGCTCAGGCCGGCCTTCAGCGCCGTGTCGTCGGCATCGAAGCCGAGGCCGACGATGTGCACGGTCGTGTCGGCGAAGGTCACCGAGATCTCGGTGCCGGTCAGGTAGGGCAGGCCGAGCGCCGACGCCGCGGCGCGTGCACGCTGCTGGCCGCCGATCTCGTCGTGGTCGGTCAGCGCCCACAGCTGCACGCCATTGGCCTTGGCGCGCGCGGCCAGCTCCTCGGGCTGCAGCGTGCCGTCGGAAACGGCCGAATGGCAGTGCAGATCGGCGTTGAGCGGGTTCGGCGTGGGGGCGTCGGTGTTCACCACCGCATTTTAGGGCGCCCGCTCCCGGCGTGCGGCCCGGATGGGCTTTGGACCGCGTTCATTTTCCCTCGATGCTCACGGCCACTGTGTTGTCGTCCGGCTTGCGGTCGATCAGCTTGTTCAGCGGATCGATGCCGGCCTTCGCGGGCCGGCGATCGACCGTGAACTTGAAGCTGCTCTCCGCGAGATCGATGCGGTGCCGTTCGATCGCGATCGGCTCGCCCTTGTCGTCGACGACGCCGATGTCGATCAGGTCGGCGAGCGGCGCATCGCTCTCCTTGCCGAGCGCATCGGCGACGCGCTTCTTCGCCACCACCGTGACGCTGACCTCGTAGCGCCCGCCGGGCAGCGGCTTCGCGCTGGCCCGGGTCGCGCGGTTGTCGTAGATCACGATGCGCTCGAACAGGTCGTCGATCAGGTACTGCATCTCGGGCGGCGTGACGGCGCGCACGTCGGCGACGAATTCGCTCGTGCTCGGGTACGGCGGGCCCTTGAACGCATGCCGGTCGCGAAAGTTTCGGATCGCCTGGTTGAGCCGCGCTTCGCCGAGGTAGTCGGCCAGCAGGTACATCACCAGGCTGCCCTTGGCGTAGTGGATGTAGGGCTGGTCCTCGACGCGCGACAGCGGCAGCTCCTTCTTCTGCTCGGTCGCGCGGCCCAGCAGGTAGCGGTTCAGTTCGTAGGCGAGGAACCTGCGCATCCTGGCCGGGCCGACCTTGTCGCGCATCACCATCAGCGCCGAGTACTGCGCCAGGCTCTCGACCAGCATCGAGCCGCCCTGCACATCGCCACTCATCACCTGATGACCCCACCACTGGTGCGCGGCCTCGTGGGCGGTCACGTAGTACGGGTAGTCGATGTCCTTCGGGTCGTCCGGGTCGACACGTGCGATGAAGCCGATCGCCTCCGAATACGGGATCGTGTTCGGGAACGACTGCGCGAAGCTCGCATAGCGCGGGAACTCGATGATGCGGAACTGGCGGTATTGGTACGGGCCGAAGTGCTGGCTGTTGTAGTTCAGCGCCGCCTTGGTCGCGGCCAGCATCGAATCCAGGTTGAACTCGTGGCCCTTCTGATAGTAGATCTCGATCGGCACGTCGTCCGCCGATGTTCCAGCGTCGCGGTGCCAGACATCCTTGCGCAGCTCGTAGCGGCCCGACTGGAACGAAAAGAAGTTCGCGATCGGCGCGTCCATCTTGTAGTGGAAGCGGCGGCGGCCTGCTTCGGTCCATTCGCGCTGCAGGTAGCCCGGCGCGATCGCGATCTGGTCGGCGTCGGTCGAAAGCGTGGTCTCGAAGGCCACGTAGTCGGCATCCTTGTCGAGCCCGTTGACCATCAGCCCTTTCGGGTCGTCGCGATCGAGCATGCGCTCCTTGGGCGCCAGACCGTACTTGCGGCGGTCCTGGTCGCGCTCGAGTTCGGCGTGCGCGTCGTAGCCAAAGCTGGGCAGCAGCAGCCGGCCGTTCACGAAGCTGCCGTTGTAGACCACTGCGGTGTTCGAGCCTTCGTTGGTGAAGCCGTGGGTCGGCAGCTCGAGGTCGAACGCGAGCGTCGTGCCGGCGCCGGGCGCGAGCGGCTCGGCGAGCTTGTAGCGGCGCACGCCGAGGCGTGCATTGTTCTCGATCAGCTGGTTCGGCACGCCGAGCTCGAGCCGCTGGATCACCAGCGCCTGACCGGCCGCGAAGTTCAGCTGCAGCACTGTGACCGGCGCCTCGCCGCGGTTGATCAGCGTGGTGCTGCCGCGCATGCGCACGCGCTGCTCGCGCGGGTAGAGATCGACGTCGACCTGGACCGCGGTGATCTTCGGTTGCGGCTCGGCCGCGAAGCGCTTGTACGTCGTTTCGTAGTCGACCTGGCGGCGCTGCCCGTCCGCGCTGCTCTCGTAGACGTTGAGCACATTGGTGTTGTAGAAGATCCAGCCGCCCAGGCCCGCGAACGCCACGCACGCGAGTGCGGCGAGCGCCAGCGTCGGTGCGCTTAGGCGCGCGCGCGCCAGCACCGCGCGTTCACGCCAGCTGCTGACCGTGCCGCGTGTCCACAGCAGGTAAGCGGCGACCAGCAGCCCCAGCGAGGCCGCGCCCCAGTAGGCCTGGAACGCGCGCACGCGCGGCATGAAATGGCCCCAGCCGTTGATGTCGGAATAGACCGCGTCCGGCACGTTGCCGAACTTGTACAGGTTGTGCTCCAGCCCGAGCTGGCTCGCGAACAGCAGCAGCACGTAGTACACGATCATCACGAAGTGGCCGACGTACTTGTGGTTCACGACGCTGTGCACCGCGAGCGCGAGCGCGCACAGGATCCAGTAGTTGACGAGGTCGATGCCGAACAGCGCCTGCACATACAGCCACGGCTGGAACCGGAAGTAGCCCTTGCTGGCCTGCAGCCCGATGCCGCACAGCATCAGCACCGCCTGCAGCAGCAGCGGCACGGCCATCAGCGCCAGCAGCTTGGCCAGCAGCGGCAGCCAGGTCGGCGTCGGGGTCGCGTCGACGATCTGGTCGAGCCGGTTCTCGCGCTCGCGCCAGACCAGCTCGCCGGCGTAGAACGTGATGATGATCAGCATGAACGCGGCGAAGCTGCCCGACACCAGCCCGGTCATCTGGAACGTGACCGGCCAGGTGTTGGTGCCGAAGGTGCTGCCGGCGGTCGTACTGGCGAAGACCATGAACAGCACGCCGGCGAGCACCAGCACACCGAAGTAGATGTTCTTGACCGTCTCGCGCAGGTTCAGCCAGATCAGGTGCGGCAGCAGCCGCCGCAGCGGTCGTGTGGTGTCGATCTGCGCTGGGGCGGTCGGCGCGGGGGGCGCCGGCGCAGGCTCGAGCGCGCCGGCAGGCGCAGCGGGAGGCGCGGCCTTCGCCACGCGCTCCTGCGCCGCGGCGGTGAAGGAGAAGCGCCATGCGCACAAGCCGCACACCGCCAGCGCGCCGGCGAGCCACAGCGCTCGGTTCCACAGCAGCACGCCCTCGAGCGGGATCAGGCGCGTGTTGCGCTCGGCGATGGTCCAGTATTCCGTCACGCCATTGAGCGCGCGGCTGCCGAACGGGTCGACCAGCGCGGCCAGCGTCTTGTTGTCGATATCAGTGACGAGCTGGCGTGCCAGCAGCCAGCCGATCAGCACCAGCACGCTGCCGACGTAGACCGGCAGCATCTTGCGGCTCAGGGCCGCGACGCTGAAGAACACACCACCGATCAGCAGCGCGTTGGGCAGCAGCACGAGCAGCAGCGGCAATAGGTAGGCGGCCCAGCGGTTCGGGCCGAGGCGCTCGGCGTCCATGCCGGGCAGCAGCGTGGCGCAGAACGCGCCCAGCGCGATGCTGCTGAACACGATCAGGACGACACCGAGCGCGCCGATGAAGCGCCCGCCCAGGTACTGCATCTTGTCGATCGGGGCGCTGAAGAAAAAGCTCTGCGTGCGGTACTCGAAATCCTGCTGCACCGCGCGGCCCATGATCGCGGCCATCACCGTCGTGCCGAAGATGCCCAGCACGCTCATCGTCTGCGCCAGGCCGTAGGGCGAGTTGACGAACACCTTGCCGCTGCCGAAGGAGACGCTCGCGTCCTTGAACAGCCCGCCTGCGGCCGCCATCCACAGCATCGCGAGCGCGAAGAAGACGGCGAAGTACACCCAGCTGGACAGCAGCTTCAGGCGCGACCTGAATTCGAATCCGGCGATCGTGAACATCGCCGGTCTCTACGGCGCGTCGGCGCTCAGGATGTGGCCCGCGGCGACGCCGTGGTGATCGCGCGCGAGGTGGCCGCCGATCGCGGCGAAGTACGCGTCTTCCAGCGTCGCCTCGACGGCATCGAAGCCCGGCCCCGGCGGGCCGTCGCTGATCACGTGGATCTGCGTCTGGCCGGTGTACAGCCGCGTCGAGATCACCGCGTACTGTTCGCGCACCGCCGCGACCTCGGCGCGCGCGACCGAGGTCGACCAGACCCGGCCGGCGAGCGCCGCGATCAATTGCTGCGGCGTGCCGGTGACGAGCACGCGGCCGCGGTTCATGATCGCGAGGTTCGGGCACAGGTCGCTGACGTCCGAGACGATGTGCGTCGACAGCAGCACGATCACCTCTTCGCCGATCTCGACCAGCAGGTTGTGGAAGCGCGTGCGCTCCTCCGGATCCAGCCCGGCGGTCGGTTCGTCGACGATGATCAGCTGGGGGTTGCCGAGCAGCGCCTGCGCGATGCCGAAGCGTTGGCGCATGCCGCCCGAGAAGCCGCCCAGCGCCTTCTTGCGCACGTCGAACAGATTGGTCTGGCGCAGCAGCCCGGCGACGACCTCGGCGCGCTCGGCTTTGTTCGTCAGGCCCTTCAGGCGCGCGAGGTGATCGAGCATCTCCTCGGCACTGACCTTCGGGTAGACCCCGAAGTCCTGCGGCAGGTAGCCGAGCACGCGCCGCACCGCATCCTTGTCGCGCAGCACGTTGATTTGTCCGGTGGGCGCGCCGGTCAACTGCGCTGAGCCGTGGTCGGCGTCCTGCAGTGTCGCGAGCGTGCGCATCAGCGTCGACTTGCCCGCGCCGTTCGGCCCGAGCAGGCCGAACATGCCGGTTGGGATGGTCAGCGTGACGTCGTCGAGCGCATGCACGCCGTTGGCATAGGTTTTCGACAGGCCGGTGATGTGCAATTCCATGGCGAGGTGCAGAGCGGGCGACGAAGCAAGTCTGCCAGCATTGATGCGCATGCCGATGCGTCGTGCGACGGGATGGGCCGCTGGTGGGATGAACTGCAGTCCGCGGTCTAACGCCCGATCGAGAACAGCACCGCGTTGTTGACCGCGTACACCGCGCCATCGGCGCCGATCACCGTCGGTGTGTACGACTCGGCGATGCCGCTGGTGAGCTGGATGCGCTGCGTGAAGGTGTTGGTTTGTAAGTCCCAGCGGTACAGGTAACCGTCCTCGCTGTTGACCAGCACCGAATGCGTCAGTGGGTCGACCGCGGCGGTGTTGATGCACCACTCCTTCACTGGCCCGGACGTGCCCGCTTCGAAGGTCGGTCCGACGATGCTCAGCACCTCCTTCATCACCGCCTGGCCCGAGATCGGATCGGTCTGGGTGGCCGAGGGGTCGAGCACCGCGACGCGGTTCTGTCCGTCGCCGCTGCCGATGCCCTCGTAGTTGTTGTACTTGGTGGCGAGCAGGTAGCTCGAGCTGCCGGTGTACGCCGGCACCATCGAGGCCGGCACGATCGAGGCGGTGTCGTCCCAGCCGAACGAGCCCGGCGTCTTCGCGCTCGTCAGTGTCGCGTTGAAATGCAGCAACCAGCCGCGTGCGTTGTGGCTGCCGAACGTGGTCTCGAGCACGCCGTAGAACACGTCGCCATCAGGCCCAATGGTCGGCGACGAGGTCGCGTCGTCGCTGATGCGGGCACGCGTGCCGGCGGCGGGGTCGTTCAGCACCGCCTTGCTCTTGGGCGCGAGTGTCGTGCTGTCCAGCGCGAGCAGGTAGCCGATCTGGACGGTGCCGGCGGCCGGCGCCGTGTTGACAGCGACATACAGCGTCGAGCCGTCATTCGACAGCGCCGGGGCGCTGTTGGTCGCGACCTTCGCGATGGCCGCGTCGCCGGCGGCGGTGGATGCCGCGATCCAGCTGCCGATGCCGTCGGCGCCGATGCGGGCGATGCCGCTGGTGAGGCCCGCCGGAGTCGCGCCGGTCGCGATGAAGCCGAAGTACACGTTGCCGGCCGTGTCGGTGGTGAGCGGCGTGTTGATGAAGACCTGCGCGTCGTAGGTCGCCGGCGCGGCGGCATAGGCCGCGAAGCCATAGAACACGGCGGTCTGGAGCGTGCCGCCGGCGCTGTCCGGGTTGTCGCGCATCAGCAGCTTGCCGCCGGCTCCCGGCGCGTAGAGGCGGTTCGTGCGTGTCAGCGCGAGGTTGTAGCTCGGGGTCCAGTTGTGGGCGGGCAGCACGTAGTCGCTGGTCGCCGACCAGATCAGCGCGCCGTTCGCGCCGGTGTGTGCCTCGAAGCGAAAACCGCCGGTCGCGCCGGTCTTCACCGGCACGATCACGGTGTTGCTGGTGGTGACGACCGGCGAACCGTAGTGGATCAGCAGCGCGCCGCTCGGCTGGTACTGAGGCGCCAGGTCGAGCGCCGTCGACCAGCGCGTTCGAGTGAGGTCCTGGGTGGCGATCTCGCCGGTCGCCGAGTGCTGCGCATCGCGTCCGAAGCTCCACCACGCCGGGCCGTTGACCGGCGTGACCGGGGTCAGCGGCGCGCCGGCGTCGCCGCCTCCGCCGCAGCCCTGCAGCAGCAACAACGCGGCAGCCAAGGCCATCGTGGGCAGCCAGGCCTTTCCAGGCCAGCCATGGAGCATCAGCGGGATCGGCAGCGTCTTGTGCATGGCAATGTCGTCGGGTGTGGTGGACATGGACGGAGTGTGCGTCAGCTGGCGGCCTCGACCACCATCTGCACGCGTTCGCGGCCGTTGTATTCGTCGACGCTGAGCCGATAGGCGAGGCGCACCTTCGCGCCGAGCGGTTCGCTGTGGCCGAACCAGATCGCGTCGCGCACCGCGCCGCCGAGGCGCACCGACAGCTTCAGGTGCTTGGCGCCGACCAGGCGCTGCGAGACGACCTCGACCTCGTCGACGAACACCGGCGCCTCGAAGGCCTGGCCCCAGACCTGCGCGTCGAGCGCGTGCACCGTCTGCGCATTGAAGTGCTCGACGCCGAGCGCGCCGTCGCTGAGCAGCGTGCGCGACAGCGTGGCCGCGTCCAGCCATTCGGCGGCGACCTGCTGGAACGCGCGGTCGAAGGTCGCGAACTGCGCCTCGGCCAGCGTGCAGCCGGCCGCCATCGCGTGACCGCCGAAGCGCTTGAGCACCTCGGGATGGCGCTTGGCGAGCAGGTCCAGCGCATCGCGCAGATGGAATCCGGGGATCGAGCGGCCCGAGCCCTTCAAGAGCCCGTCCTGACCGCGCGCGAACACGAAGGTCGGGCGGTGCACGCGGTCTTTCAAACGCGACGCGACGATGCCGACCACGCCCTCGTGAAAGCCGGCGTCGAAGATCGCGAGCGCCGGCGGTGCGATGTCGGCCTGCTGCGCCATCAGGCCTTCGAGCCAGGCCTCGGCCTGCTCGCGCATGCCGGCCTCGACGTCGCGGCGCTCGCGGTTGATCGCGTCGAGCTGCTTCGCCAGATCGGCCGCGCGGGTGGCGTCGTCGGTGAGCAGGCATTCGATGCCCAGCGTCATGTCCGACAGCCGACCCGCCGCGTTGATGCGCGGGCCGAGCGCGAAGCCGAAGTCGAACGCGCTCGCACGGCGCGCGTCGCGGCCGGCGGCGCTGAACAGCGCGGCCACGCCGGCGTGCATCTGGCCGGCGCGGATGCGCTTCAGGCCTTGCGCGACGAGGCGGCGGTTGTTCGCATCGAGCTTGACGACGTCGGCGACGGTGCCGAGCGCGACCAGGTCGAGCAGCGCGTCGAGCCGCGGTTGTGTGGCGGTCGTGAACACGCCGCGCTCGCGCAGGCAGGAGCGCAGCGCGAGCAGCACGTAGAACATCACGCCGACGCCGGCCAGGCTCTTGCTCGCGAAGCCGCAGCCGGGCTGGTTCGGGTTCACGATCACGTTCGCATCCGGCAGCACGATCTCGTCGTCGATCAGTGCCGGCAGGTGGTGGTCGGTCACGAGCACGCTCAGGCCGCGTGCGCGCGCATGCGCCACGCCCTCGATGCTGGCGATGCCGTTGTCGACCGTGAGCAGCACGTCGGGCCGCTGCTGCAGCGCCAGATCGACGATCGCCGGCGTCAGGCCGTAGCCGTGCACCGCCCGATCGGGCACGACGTAGTGCAGCGTGCCGGGCGCGGCGCCGAGCAGGTGCAGGCCGCGGATCGCGACGGCGCACGCGGTCGCACCGTCGCAGTCGTAGTCGGCGACGACGCAGACGCGCTGCTGCTGCGCGATCACATCGGCGAGCAGGCACGCGGCGGCCTGCACGCCGAGCAGGTCGGCCGGCGGCAACAGGCGCGCGAGGCCGTCGTCGAGCTCGTCGAGCGTGCGCACGCCGCGGCCGGCGAACAGGCGCGCGAGCAGCGGATGCACGCCGGCCTGCTCGAGCGCCCAGACCGCGCGCGGCGGCGCGTCGCGCAGCTTGATCGTCGGGGTGTGGGCGGCGGCCATCAGAGCGCCTCCAGCACGGTGTGCGGTTCGCTGGTGTTCCAGCGGTTCGCCAGACGCTGCCACAGGCCTTGCGGCCGCGATTCGAAGCGGTGCGCGCCGCGTTCGCCACAGAGCGTCAGCGTGAGTGGGTCTCCTGCCTTCAGGCCGTCGGCCAGCGCGCCGGCATCGAGCGCGCGCCAGGCCTGCGCCCAGGCGACCCAGTCGTCGGCGAGCAGCGGCGCGCGCAGCGTCGAATCGATCTGCAGCGGCTGCGGCGCAGGCTGCGCTCGACCGCAGCCACTGAGCCAGAACGAGTTCAGCGTCAGCTCGCCGCGCTGTTCGCGCGCGTCGTTCAGCGCATGCGGATACAGCAGCAGCTGCAGCTCGCTTTGCAGGCGCCGGATCAGCTTGTCCTGCGTGCCGCGCATCCAGAGTTCGACGTTGCGGCCGATCACGCGGTCCAGCGACGCGGTCGGCAGATCGATCAGCCGCTCATGCGCGACGTACCAGCGCGTCGGCGCGCCCCACGCGACGCGAAAGCCTTCGCTTTCGAACAGCTCGCGCACCGCGCCAAACGCAGCGCGCGACTCTTCTGCGCTCAGCTGCAGCGCAGCCGGGTCGGCGAGCGTGACGTGGTCGCGGCCGACATGCCAGTGCGTTGGCGTGACCAGGCCCCAGGCGAGGTCGCCGACCTCGATGCCGTCGGCGGTCGCGGCCTGGGCGGCGAACGGCAGGCAGCCATCGGCGCCGTGCCAGCCCTGGGCCTGGGCCCAGGCGCGTTCGTGCGGCGCGGACAGCGTCAGCGCGTCGTCGTCGTCGCGATGCGTCAGGGTCAGGCGGGCCAGCAGCTGCGCCAGGTTCGGCAGCGCGAGGTCGCGCAGCACCTGCGTGGCCGATTCGGACAGCGCCGACGCGAAGGGGATCAGCAAATGCATGGCCGCGATTATCCGGCGCGGTGTCGGAGCAGCGCCGCGAACGCCTCCTGTAGCATCCCACCCCCATGAACTGGCCCTACGAACTTCAGATCGGCTGGCGCTACACGCGTGCCGGCCGCACCGGGCGGCGCAACGGCTTCATCTCGTTCATCTCCGGCGTGTCGATGCTGGGCATCGCGCTCGGTGTCGCCGCGCTGATCATCGTGCTCTCGGTGATGAACGGCTTTCGCAAGGAAGTGCAGGACAAGATGCTGTCGGTCATCGCCCACGTCGAGGTGATGGCCGCCGACGGCAACGCGCTGCCGGATTGGCACGACACGCTCGCGAAGATCCGCGCCGTGCCCGAGGCCGGCGCGCAGGTGCTGGGCGCCGCGCCGTTCGTCGCGTCGCAGGCCTTGATGGCGCGCGGCGACGACATGCGCGGCGTCATCGTGCGCGGCATCTCGCCGAACGACGAGGCCACCGTCACCGACATCGCCGCGAAGCTCAAGGACACGGTGCTTGCGCGCCTCGTACCGGGCAACTGGGGCATCGTGCTGGGCATCGAACTGGCGCGCTCGCTGGGCGTGCGCGAAGGCGACAAGGTCACGCTGGTGCTGCCGGGCAGCCAGCTGACGCCCGCCGGCACCGTGCCGCGCCTGAAGCAGCTCACGGTCGTCGGCATCTTCGACGCCGGCCACTACGAGTACGACAGCACGCTCGCGCTGGTGCACGTCGACGATGCGGCCAAGCTGTTTCGGGTCGAAGGCCCGACCGGCGTGCAGCTGAAGCTGAAGAACGTCAACGACGCGCGCCAGGTCGGCAGCAGCTTGCAGGCCACGCTCGGCCCGCAGTACAGCGTGCGCGACTGGACCCGCACCAACGCGAACTGGTTCTCGGCGGTCGAGCTCGAGAAGCGCCTGATGTTCATCATCCTGACCCTGATCGTCGCGGTGGCCGCGTTCAACCTGGTCTCGACGCTGGTGATGACGGTCACCGACAAGCAGGCCGACATCGCGATCCTGCGCACGCTGGGCGCGAGCCCGCGTTCGGTGATGGGCATCTTCATGGTGCAGGGCGCGCTGTCGGGCGTGATCGGCACGCTCGCGGGCGTCGTGCTCGGCCTCTTGATCGCGTTCAACGTCGGCACGCTGGTCGCGATGATCGAGGCGCTGTTGCGCGTGAGCTTCCTGCCCTCCAGCGTCTACCTGATCAGCCGCATGCCGAGCGATCCGCAGAGCGGCGACATCG
>Ga0307517_10009917_pt1 | contig 13415 bp, 13 predicted proteins | sample 23_EM_MG_FD_194515 | JGI IMG/M metagenome (GOLD analysis project Ga0307517, IMG submission 194515) | Populus trichocarpa ectomycorrhiza microbial communities from riparian zone in the Pacific Northwest, United States - 23_EM | ecosystem: Host-associated > Plants > Roots > Unclassified | place...
ACCTCGGGTGATTATCAAGCAAGGTGGAGGGTAAATGGTTATCGGCGGTCTTGTTGCGACGTTTCTTCTCGGAATCCTTCTCATGTTTCTTGGGGCGGGATTCGTGGGTTTCCTTCTACTCGCAGGAAGTATCGGGGGTGGCATTTACCTAGGCGTAAAGCACCCAAACATGCTCCGATAGACTTTGAATAGTTTGGGAAGCGACCCATACGATACCCACTAGCCCGATCAGCCGGGCCTCATAAGAGATAGAGCTGATGCAGCCTGGTCCGTGGTTGCGAATGAACGGGCTAACCTCTCCAGTTCGTATGGGGACTGGAGAGGCTTGCGCGGGTAGCTCAGAGGAAGAGCAGTGCTCTTACAAAGCACAGGTCGAGATTTCAAAATTCTCTCCGCGTACTGGGCCCTTGTGTATAACCTTTCTTGTTGGCTACTGCTATCCCGGAGTAATCCAGTAGAAGTCTGCATCCTTTCGGTTGTGCGTGCGAGCAAGGGCCCAACCTTTTCTCTCGGCCGGTTCTCTATCCATCCTAACGCCTGGATAACGAGTGTTTGGCTGACCGAGAGAATTCAATCCCCCATAGCTCAAACGGCAGAGCACCGCACTGTTAATGCGATGGTTATAGGTTCAAGTCCTGTTGGGGGAGCGCCTCGTAAGGGTTAGGTTAAGTAAACCGGTAGGATGTTATCCTACAGTTGTCGGATCATACCCGACACCTTTACCCTAGGGTGGTGAGCATGCATTCCTTACAGCATGTCGGTGAGATAAAGGGGCCCCCTTCTCTTATTGCCGGTCCGTTAAACCGGCTCCCAAAAACTCAAGAGAGGTCACGATGAAGTATCGAGGGAAAATCGTAACTGGAGCAGCCACACTGGCTCTACTGGGAGGGGCACTTACCTTCCTGGGTGGAAGCGCACAGGCTGATGAAACGGTTACGGTTCGTACCGGAGATTTCATTCCGTCGCTTTCTGCAACGCGTGCCAATGGTGTTGTCACCGTTGGCGACAACGGTCTAGGTCTCGCGACCTGGGCCCCGGCCGCTCCGGTTTCTCCCAGCCCTGATAAGGCTGCGGAATACTGGGACGCGAATTACTCGCTCGACTCGGTCGACGCAGGTAGCATGGTGGTTCATGGTGGACCCCAGAAGCCGGGCATCAACCTGTACGTCGACATGGACGACGACACAGCAACCCACATGGCTGGTAGTGATGGCTACAAGGGTGCTGACGCAATCCTCGTCGGCGAAGCGGTGTACGGCAACGATTGGTGGATGCCGGAAGGCACAGCCACTACGGCAGTCAAGTCGATCGTCAATGCCGACGCGTCCATGAAGACCGGTGGATCAGGTTCCACCAGTCACGGAACTCTGGCCAAGTGGAATTCCACTTTCAACAAGGCCAAGGTCGTAGCGGTTGGTGTTTCTCTGGGCTCCGGCTCGGGAAATACAGGTGTGGTCATCGACAAGATCACGATCGGTACCCACAACTACAAGTTCGCGGGTAAGGATGTTCCGGCCACCATCGAGCCGAACGTGACTGATACCCCGAGCGGTCTAGCCGTCGACTCGGTAAATCAATCACAGGTCAAGCTGAAGTGGGACGCAACTCCCCACGCGAAGGCCTACATGGTTTACCTGGACGGCAACAACAACCCTGTAGGTGCGTCGTCTGCAACGAACGCGACGCTAACGGGACTCAAGTCCAACACCGCCTATAAGTATCAGGTGGCAGGCGTCAGTAAGGACGGTTCGATCGGCCCGAAGTCGGCCATCGTAACCGCCACTACCGCCAAATGGGTTTTCCCTTCACCCGCAAATCTGAAGTGCACCGCAACGTCGACTACTGGAATGCATTGCACTTCGAATTCCGTAGCCGGTGCCAATCGGTATAGCTGGTATGCCAACGTCGGTACTGGTGGCACATTCGTTGCTCACGGTTCTTCGGACGCTGCGTCATACGACATTGCTGGTTTGCCCACCCATGGCACCATTCAGGTCAAGGTGGCGGCCGACAATGACACTCAGTCGCCCGGACCACAGTCCGGTGCTGTTTCGGTCAAGCTGAAGTAGGAGAACACATGCTCAGTCTGGACAAGGGCGAAACTCCCCAAACTCTTTCCATCACACAGATGGCTGTGGGTGCGGAGTGGGATGCCAAGGGCGCCAAGAACAAGCTTGCGAATGCTTTTCTCTCCCGTAAGGGTGCAGACCTCGACCTGATCGCCGTTCTTTTCCAGAGGGGCCGTGCAGTCCGTTACGCGGGGTGGACGAACCTCAACCCCCTCAAGGACGGCACAGTCACTCACACGGGCGACAACAAGACTGGCGCTGGTGACGGTGACGATGAGAAGGTCGAAGCAAATCTGGCACTCGTGCCGGAAGAAGTCGACAAGATCCTCTACGTAATCGGCACCAAGGAAAAGAACTTCGGTAAAGCTGCCAACGTGTCGTTCAACATGTACGACACCAGTAGTGGCGCTGAGGTAAAGCTTGCTCCGTCCATCTGGCCGGAACTCGGCAAGGACCACAATGCGGTTGCTGTGTGCGCTGTTGAGCGTGCGGGAACCGCGTGGACGTTCAAGTTCTTGGAGAAGTTCGCCAAGATCGACTTCAGTGAAGCGGGTCTCCTCGCTTGGGCCAACACGGTCGGCAAGGGACAGCAAGGAACGCGGTATTAGTACCAGGTGCAGGGCCCTGCAAAGGGCCCTGACAAAGCGGGGTAGCGCAGTGGTAGCGTGCGGGGCTCATAACCCTACGGTCGTGGGTTCGAATCCCACCCCCGCCACTCAGTTCAACCAAAGCGAGGTTAATATGAAGCGAGACACAGGCTAATCACTTCCTTCTAGTCGAAGGAGGTGATAGAATTGCCAGGACCAATGTCTAGGCCTGATGGCCATCGGGAAACTCCCGAAGAGCGCGTGATTCGCGGACAGCAGATCATGCGTGGCCAGCCTCCCCGAACGGGTAAAACCCGGAGGGGTTGAAGGAAGGGGTTCCGCCTGGGGCCCGGATCAAATACCCCCATGGCGACCGCGCGGCGCCTAAAGGTGCCCCTTCCATAAGCGTGCAGTTAGAGCACCTGCATAGGAGGTAGCCACAGCATCGGCCCGCTGGGTTGGCCCACTGAAACAAAAGCTCGATACTCCGGTCGAATAGCACGGCCTAATTCGCTACCCTCTCAAGGTAGAAATCGTGGGTTCAAATCCCATCCGGAGTACGTTAGGACAGGAACGCACACCTGGCGAGGTGCCTGCCCTGGCTCAAGTCCCCATAGTCTAGCGGCCTAGGATGACGCCCTTTCAAGGCGTAGGCACGGGTTCGAATCCCGTTGGGGGTGCGGTCAATACGCGGAATTCTAGACTCTGCGAGTATTACCCGGACAGATCACGAACGAAGCGAAGGAGGGATGCGCATCCCGTTGATTTCGTGGACAGATCCTCTCGCCTGTCCGTTAAGCACTCGTGGCCCAAGGGCAGAGGCACAGCGTCGAGGGCGCTGAAAGTGTGGGTTCAAGTCCCATCGAGTGCACAATGGCTTGGCTGAAGTCAGGGTTAGTGGACAGTGGTACTCTGCTAACAACAAGGTGAGACGCGGATACCACCCTACGACACCTAATCAGCCAATTGTGGTAGTAGTTAAATGGTATAATTCGACCTTGCCAAGGTTGAGTTGCGGGTTCGATTCCCGTCTACCGCACGCATGGCTGGCACGGCCGACCACCGACGATACGGAATACGGTGCGGGTGGTTAAGCGCTTGGATAAGATAGGGTATTTCTGTCCGTTAACGCCCTATCAACTAGGTCAAGTGCAGTGCATATTCCCCATTAGTCTAATCTGGCAGGACGACTGATTTTGGTTCAGTAGATTTCAGGTTCGAATCCTGAATGGGGAGCGTTGGGGCTAGTATTGCCGTGTACGAACCTGTAGTGGGGACGTCTGGACACCGCCTTTAGAGGCTTGGACACACGGGGAGTGAGGCTAGTGAGTAGGGAGGGGTACCCCTACATTTAATCCCTTGTGAGTTGCGGGTATCTCAGCGAGACTCTGACTCTCGTGTACTCAGGTTCGAGTCCTGGCGAGGGAGCTGGTAATTAGATCAATTGCAAACGTAGCATTACTGATGTATCCTAGGTAATGCAACATCGAAAGCAATCCCTGAGGGGAAGCATGGTTTAATTGCAGGGATACACATGGGGTCGGTAGCATAAATGGACTAATGCTCTGAGTTGTGGTCTCAGCAGATGCGGGTTCAACTCCCGTCCGTCCCACTTGAGTAGGTGTGAAGGCAATCGGTTACTTCACTGTAAATGGATAAAGACCGGCCGCCGAATTTGTTCTCTACTCATTTTAGTGATACAATTACTTTTACCTAGGTGTGAAGACACCGCAGTTACTTCGAATTAGGATCGAGTGGTTATGGGTTCGAGTCCCATCGGCCCGACTATCGGGACGTAGCTCAATCGGTAGAGCGCTAGCTGACTGCACGTCGAATTGTTCTCTAGGTACTTGCCGCCGCACGTGGCTATGGGAAGCCTGATAAGCCTCCCTGCGGAACTGCAATTGTTCCGGGCGGCACTAATCTCAGGTGTGTAGGTTTCGGATACTTCATTGAAAATCCGCTTGTCGGGGGTTCGAATCCCTCTAGCTCGCAAGGCTATAGCTCAGTGGGTAGAGCAGCGGACTAAAAAGACCGATACCGCCTTGTTCTCTGAGATTCTAAGCTAGCTCTAGGTGTGTAGGAATGGGTTACTTCTAACTCAGATAAAGTCCCATCCCGCCTTGTTCTCTAGAGCTTTAATATTGGCACAGGTGTGAAGACATTCGGTTACTTCATGGTTCGATTCCCTGTTTCCCCTCTCATGGGGAAAGGCCGTTCGGCGGCAATCCGACGTCAAATGTTCTCTGTGCTTATTTTTACACCACGCCCGGTGTGCTAGCTTACGGTTACTTCCATTTATATGAAATGAAACCAGATTCCGTAAGCGTCTTGTTCTCGGGCGTGGTTTTTCTTTGTGCTCTTCTTGAAAGGAAGGTGTGTTAATATGACTCGTTTCAATGACAAGTCGACAGCAACTGTAGGGTTATCACCGGTAAAGGCCGCAACAAAAACTCTTACGTATGAAGGCGGCCCTGCTTTCCTACGTGAAGAAAAGTCTGAACTATTCCTTTTGGCAGTTGTTAATTTCCACGGTCAAAACACCTTCTATGAGAGCGCAAGCGATCGTGACAAGCGTTACGCGGATCTAATTCACACTGTGGCATTGTCTGATCCTCAGTGGGTCGTAGATATGCTCACATGGCTTCGTGGTCCTCAGGGCAACATGCGTACAGCAGCACTTGTAGGTGCCGCTGAATTCGTCCACGCACGTAAGAACGTTCAGAAGGCCGCTGACAAGGGTCTGAACCGTCAGGTAATTCGTAACGTGCTACAGCGCGCCGACGAGCCTGGTGAGCTTCTGGCTTATTGGACAAGCCGTTATGGACGTCGTATCCCCAAGCCAATCAAGCGCGGTGTCGGCGACGCGGTCAGGCGTCTCTACAATGAGTACACCTTGTTGAAGTACGACACTAGCAGCAAGGGTTGGCGCTTCGGCGACGTTATCGAGATGTGCCGCATTGCGGCATCCGATGAGAAGCAGAATGTTCTATTTCGCTATGCCATCGAGCGTCGTCAGAAGAGGGATAATTCAACCCCTGCGGAACTAGAAATGGTGAAGGCTAATGCCTTCATGCACCAGACAAAGGACGGAGACCCTTCAGCATGGTTAAATGCTGACCTTCTAAAGAAGGCTGGCATGACCTGGGAAGACGCTTTGTCTGCTGTTGGCTCTAAGGTGGACAAGGGCAAGCTGTGGGAATCGATTGCACCTTCACTCGGATATATGGCTTTATTACGTAACATCCGAAACATGGATGAGGCGGGCGTATCTGATGAAGTGGTAAACAAGCTACTAACTAAGATCACTGATCCTGTAGAAGTAGCCAAGTCTCGTCAATTCCCCTTCCGTTTCTACAGCGCTTATCGTGCGGCACCCTCACAACGTTGGGGTTATGCCCTCGATAAGGCTTTGACCCTGTGCATGAGTAACCTCCCTGAATTCAAGGGACGCACTCTGATCCTGGTGGACACTTCGGGTTCAATGAGTGGTACCAATTATTCTGAGAAGTCCCAGGTGCGTTACGTGGACAATGCGGCACTCTTCGGAGTGGCGCTAGCTTTGCGTAATCCTGGTGCAGATCTTCGCGGATTCGCCTCGGGGGAATTCGACCACAAGGTTCAGAAGAGTGGTTCGGTTCTGAAGGAAATGGATCGCTTCACCGGCCGTATTGGTGAAGTTGGTCATGGTACTGATATTGTGGGCGCGATTACTCGCAGTCTCGCACGTAATATTAAGTACGATCGAATCGTTCTTCTCACAGATATGCAGACTTTTGGCGGTGGTGGTGGCTATTACAGGACTAGCGTCAATGACGCAGCACCAAAGGATATGCCTGTCTACGCTTTCAACCTTGCGGGGTACTCACAGACAGCCGTCGAGGGTGGCACAAGGAATCGTCATGAAATGGGTGGCGTAACAGACGCTACCTTCAAAATGATCCCACTAGTGGAGGCTGGTCGTAATGCCGATTGGCCTTGGATCTCATAAGGTGTTCGGTTTTGCCGGAAGATTCCGCAGAAATGTAGAACCTCTTCCTGATGAATCCGAGCTGTCTCACACTTTCAAATGTAAGTGTGAAGTAGAGTGGCACGAAAACGGTGTAGAACCGCGACCGTGCTGGGCGTGTGATACGTTGGTCACGCCCAAGTGTAACCACGTATAGACTCCGAGGGGCTCTGATACTCACAGGGCCCCTCGGTTATATGCACGTACAACTTAATATTGGACAGTTTGATCACGTACTTGACACCCAATCGTGTATGTGGTTGAGTCTTACCGACACAGCGCAGAATGTTACAATGTAACATGCCTAATTCCGGAAATTCCGGGAGCGGGGGAACCATTTAACTGGGGTGAAGTCGTTAATCGACAGGCTTGGAAAGCCTAACCCGTCAGCTAACCTCGTAGGCAATTTCCATAGAAAGCGGTGTTTAAGCATGTCCAAGGGGCGTCATAGGCTAGAGAAGCAGCGCAGTCGGGCACTAGCAACTGTTGCTGTAATAGGCGCTACAACCGTCCTTCCGGCGATTGTGGCAACACAACAGGCATCAGCAGCCTCAATCAGTACGTGGGATTTGGTAGCCAAGTGTGAGTCCGGCAATAGCTGGCACATCAACACAGGTAACGGCTACTACGGTGGTTTGCAGTTCTCCGCACACACATGGGTTGCCTACGGCGGCACCAAGTACGCATCGCGTGCAGATCTCGCCACAAAAGATCAACAGATCAACATTGCCGAAAAGGTACTTGCTGCGCAAGGTCCGGGCGCTTGGCCCGTGTGTTCCGTGCGTGCAGGTTTGACCCGGGGTGGTTCATCCCCCAAGCTTTCTCTTCAGAAAGCTCCCGCCGTAAAATCGGCTCCGGTCACCAAGTCGGCACCTTCAACTTCTTCAATTTCTAAGGGCCAGAAGGCTGCCAATTTCGCTAAGGCACAGGTGGGCGACCGCTATGTCTACGGTGGAAATGGCCCTAACGCCTGGGACTGCTCTGGCCTGACTAAGGCCGCATGGAAGGCAGCGGGTGTTACTATTCCCCGCACGTCCTATGCTCAGTGGGCGGGTCTCAAGCGCGTTTCGCTGAAGTCACTTCAGCCTGGCGACCTTATCGTCTTTTATGGTGGTGCCAGCCACATCGGTATCTACGTGGGTAATGGCAAATTCGTACACGCGGCTAATCCGCATGCAGGTGTAAAGCAGGATTCCTTCAGTGGATATTACGTACGTAATGCAATTGGTGCAGTACGTCCGGCATCTGGTTCTATCGTCATCGATCTGCCAAAGGTTGTCGAAAAGAGTGCGCCCACTACTCCCAAGGTAGTAATGCCGCCCAGGGGTTCAGAAAAGAAGGTAACGCCGGTTACGCCTGCCACTCCCAAGACTTCAGGCGACACGCACACAGTCACGGTTCTTCCTGGTGATACTCTCACCAAGATTGCTTTCGTCAATGATGTAAAGGGTGGATGGCCTGTAGTCTACGCGGCCAATAAGAAGATCATCGGTGCCGACCCCGATCTCATCTACCCCAAGCAGGTGTTTACCGTTCCGAACGCGACTGACTCCAGCAACAAAACCACCTCTTCGGCAAAAGTTCCTGAGGTGACTCCCAAGGCGCCTGCAAAGGCTGATCTGAAAATCACGGACGCCCAAGAGGTTGCGCAGCCTCTCGGATGGGTCAAGCCCGTTGATAGCGGCATCGGCACTGCTTACGGCGTACAGGGTTCGGAGTGGTCTTCTGGTCATCACACGGGCGTTGATTTCCACGCCACGACAGGGACGCCTGTCAAGGCTGTGCACGAAGGTACCGTCGTCAAAGCCGGTTGGGGTGGCGCGTACGGTAACGAGATCATCATCAAGCACGCTACGGGTGTATATACCGAATACGCCCACCTCTCTTCCATCAGTGTCAAGGTAGGCGAGAAAGTCTCTACGGGTCGAATGATTGGGCTTTCGGGCGCTACTGGAAATGCCACAGGACCCCATCTGCACTTCGAGGTTCGTACCGGCATCGCGTACGGAACTGACATTGATCCCGTCAAGTTCCTGGCCGACAAGGGTATTTCCCTATAAGAAAGAAGGGCCCCATCCAAGATGGGGCCCTTCTTTGCACACTGGTTAGAGGAGACATAGCGTGTACCAATATCGTGTCGAGCGAGTCACCCGTCTATGGGCTGGTGACCAACTACAGGTAGCTCTAGATCTCGGGTTCCATCTCAAGGGGAGAGTTAATATTAACCTTGAAGGTGTCGAATGCCCTGAGATCGGTGAATTCATCGATGGTATAGATGTAGGTCTTGCGGCCCGAGATTTCGCAATGGGTTGGTTCCGGGAAAAAGCTCAGCCTTGGACTGTAATCACGCGAAGCAAGGTGCGAGGGACCGAGAACACTTGGGTAGCCACAATTCTAGATGCGACAGGAGGTAATCTCAGTGATGCACTTCTCTCAGGAGGATACGCAAGAGCTACCGCGACCGAAGTTTAAGCCGCGCCACAAGAAAGAAAACAACATTGGAGGGAAATTCCTTTTGGTGTTGTTCGGTTTGGTTCTCTTCTTGGGTCTCATCGCCACAGTTGATTACTATTCCCGTAGCCAGGATGTGGACACTCCCAATTCAAACACCATGCCACAGACCGTTCCTGGCCCTACAGTAACTGCGACTGAGACCACGACGGAAAAAGCCACAGGACGCCCTGAGATACGTACGGTGACAGGCGCCCCTATTCCTGGGCCCACGTCCACCAAACTAATTGCTCCGACCGCTACAGTGACCGTGACGGCCTCTGCCAAACCAGGTGGGACGGCTACAGTCACCTTGCCGCCGAAAGCGGGACCAACTGTAGTCGTGACCAAAACAGTTTCCACCCCTGTTCCCGGACCCACGAAAATCGTATCGGTTTGCTACGATAGCAATATGTTGCAAATACCGTGTCCCTAGGAGGTTAACGTGGTACGTAAGCCTGGACAAAAGCCATCGACCGGTTCAAGTTCATCCGGCAAGGCACGCAAGGAAAAGAACAAGACACAACCCCGAACCCCACAGGAACGAGTTCTCCACATGGGTCCGACTGGTAAAAAGACTTTGATTTGGCGTGACTGGGCGTAAGAAAAGACCACCCCTAAGGGGTGGTCTCTTTTTAGTATATAACCAAGTATCCGATTTTCTCGACGACGATTTCAGGGGACTTGGTATAGCGTACCCACACATCATACGAACCAACAGCTAATGCTGTAGTGCCCGTAGGCCCTACCAAACATCGGCCCAAATATTCGTCTGATGTAGTCTCCCACGATCCGGATACCCAATCACTGAGGCCGGGAATTACGTCATCACCTACAAAGGCAAATTCAATTGTCCCTGAGGTGGGGTCAATTTGAGATCCGTTTTGAACAACGCTGGCATAGCATTTGATATATCGGGTAGACAAAACGGAAAAACTTGCTGGCTCAACGAACCTGAATGACATTATTCTTCCACCTCCTCGGTGTATTGCCTCATTCGGAATGTAGTTTGGGGTAATGCGAGCGTTATGTAGGTACTTGTAGAGGGCTTAGAGAAGGTATAAGGGTCTGTAAACGGTGGAGAAAACTCCGCAGTCAACCCTACATCTTCTGATGCTTGTCCCGACTCCATAACTGAGATCGCATCTGTTGCCGAGAGGTTCGCGTGAACAATCCACATATCGGTTACTGTTCCGGAATCAGCTTGAGCAACCGTAGCGGCTAGATTCTGAGACTCGACGGCTGTTACACCATCAGATGAAAACACGTAGACAATTTGTGATTCCGTAGCCGTTGCTGCATCGGAACTGGATACCTGAATCTGTACAGATTCTGTGGCAGACACTGAATCCTGTACTTGGGAATTTAAGCCCTGTACCTCTTGGCTTGAAATTGCATCCGCAGAACTCAAGGTTGCTGCAACACTTCCAGAATCAGTAGCGGCAAACGAATCTGTATCGCTCTTTTGTGCTGAAGTATCCGTACCACCTGATTCTGTGACTATTCCAGAATCGGACGCTGCTAGCATAGCAGAGATTGACTGTCCCTCAGCAGAGATAATATTATCGCTTGTTGAGAGAGTAACTGAATTGCTTTGAGCTTCAGTACCCGAGGCAGAATCTGAACGCGCAAATGAAATTTGACTTGTACCTTCAGAGGCCGTGTCGGAATCTGAGTTCAACAGGGTGACGGCAAGCGTTCCGTTATCAGCCCCTGACCCTGTATCGCTTGACGTCAAAGCCAAACGACCTGTGTCCGTTACACTTCCAGAATCTGAACCAGGGATAGTAGCTGCTTCCCCTTGAGCGTCCGTAGCAAGGCCCGAATCGCTTCCAGCAATAGTTGCGGCAAGAGACTGGCCCTCGGTAGCTCCCAAGCCATCAGAACTCGTCACGTAGATAGTCACGGCTTCGGTAGCACCCACAGAATCTGTACTGGACAGGGTGGCAGCTATAGTCTGACCCTCGGTCCCAGAACCAGAGTCGCTATTCGTAAAACTAATGCGTGCAGTGCCTTCGGTAGCCGCTTCACTATCGGAATTAGACAATGTAGCCGCAATAGACTGGGCTTCAGTCTCTGTACCGGTATCAGCGCCTGAGGCAGCCGTGCTGCCACTTGCAGGTGCCAGCGCAACTAAACCAGCAACCCATACGGTGGACGAGGCGAGTGTTGCACCTGCCGCAGACTGGGAGCCGGTTCCGGGGGAAATGCGATAAGCTGTGGACCACGCATTAACATCTGCATCCTCAGTAAAAGACGTAGGTGGTGTATGAGCTGATCCACCAGACAACGTATTAACGTGCCAGGATAACGCTGCGGTATCAACAGTGGTAACAGTAAGTGTTGAGATTGCTGTGCCTGTGGCTGTCAAGTTATGAAGGGGGACAGTAGTGTAATCTAAGGCGGCATCGACGCCCGAAAAGAATTGCACACCGAGCGCAGACCACCGAGAACCTGTCCATGAATAGGCGTATGAAGTCTCAGCACCAACCTTTTGAATATAGATCAAGGTTTGAAGACTACTACCCGTGATTGTTGCACGTAGTACTGCACCCGCAGGTGGGGTTACCGCAGGGAATGAATTTGATCCCTCCCAACGTGCCAACCAGAATACGCCTACATCACCCGTCGAAACGCCACCAGGTTTTGAAACCGATCGTGAAGATACGAGTGCATCGGCCCCTGTATTAGCTTGTGCGACATAGGACGTCATGGGGATCTCCTATTAGGCGAGAGTTACGGTAGTTGTGAATACCCAAACAGCTCCGGAAGCTTTTGTACCCATCGAAGCGACCTTACGGTTAAGCATGGTGTTACCTGTTGAGCCTGGTACAGTTCCAGACAATACAGCAGATGTAGCAGTAATTGTTCCTGTTGAAACTACCCAACACCATTCATTCCAAGCGAAGTTAGCATCACCGGTAGCGAATGAACTACCACAGGAAATAGTGTCGTTGGTATTTGTAGTAGTAGTTACTGTGGGAGCAACAGAGGTAGCCTGCATCCAACGATTTCCGGCACCGGCTGTAGCTTGTAGGTCTGTCTGAGAACGAGCCTCGGCAGTAGAACTACTACCGACACCAATAACTGATTGAGATGCTGTAAAAGCAGCAGTAGAACCAGTACCAATGATCAGATTGTTAATGCGACCTAATCCACCATTGACAATCATATTACCATCAACCTCGGTAATAGCGAATGGATCAGCCCCTAAACGTGCAAAATCCCCGTCACTCGGCTCGTGACCAAGAATACGGGTAAGCTCACCAACAACCTCTGGACTGTACTTCTCAATACGAGCGTGAGGCTGCCATTTGATGGTATCAAAATTTGACATTATCTTTCTCCTAAGGAATGTAGGGGGTGCTGTAATCAGCATCCCCTAGGGTTTATTTATAGGTGAGGGCTATCCTCTTCACCGACATTCTTGATCAGAACACCGACAATGGCGCGAACGCCCGCTACAATACCTGCAATGGCAGCCGCAGCACCTAAACCGGGGCTAGCCAATAAAACGGTTCCGAAAGACACGACAAAAACAATCAGAGCTTCCTTAACCGACTTAGCAAGAAATACCTTACTGAACATGAGTGCATTCCTTCTTACTTAACTCGAATTTTTTGACCTGGCGATATCTCGCTAGGATCTTTAATACTTGGATTGAGTTTTAGAATTGCATCCACGGTTGTCTTGTATGCCACCGAAATGGAATATAAGGTGTCACCCTTCACCACAATGTGATAAACGGTGGGTGGCACTGCCATGGCTTTGGCGAGTTCGAGAACGCGCGCAAAGTTAATATTACCCGGATCTCCATGAACGTTCTCCGGGACGTGTTGGTGACCTAACCAGCCGTTATAGGCTGTCCACGCTGAGTTACTGAGACGTACGCCATTTGATGTACCGTACGAAGCAGGGTAGGCTTTCCAAGAGACAGTGGACTGCATCTTGACCTTGTGGTTGACAAAAGCCCAGTACACGAATTTGGCTAACTCATTGAGAGCCCAATCCGGAGCTGTGGGCCAATAGATGTAATCCACGCCCGCCTTGGAACCACTCCACGAAGTCTTGTGGGCTGGATCACAGGTCCCCACTAATTCGATTTGAACAGCGTTGAGGGTATTGGTCTCCACCCCACCGCTGCGATTTTCTAGGGCTCGTGAAGAACGATCGAAATCAAAGTGCTGATACCATACAAGCTTTTTGTTTTTGATATCTGGCTTGGCTGTAAAGTTGGGTGCCTCGGAACCACCGTTATAC
>Ga0307517_10009918_pt1 | contig 13414 bp, 13 predicted proteins | sample 23_EM_MG_FD_194515 | JGI IMG/M metagenome (GOLD analysis project Ga0307517, IMG submission 194515) | Populus trichocarpa ectomycorrhiza microbial communities from riparian zone in the Pacific Northwest, United States - 23_EM | ecosystem: Host-associated > Plants > Roots > Unclassified | place...
CCATTGACCATCTGCTATCTCAAGAGCAAGGTTCATACTCGGGGTAGGTCGCTGATAGATAATGTGGAATTCCCCAGAAGATGCAATTCTCCCCACCCTGCCTCCGTCGGGCAATATGATGTCAGAAGTAGCCATTGACTGTAACTTGCCTGTCTTTGCATTCCAAATTCGGAGCGTTTTGTCCCTTGATCCAGAGACGACTCGGCTGCCATCCTGCGAGAATGCAACAGAGGTCACCGGATTTGTGTGGCCCTTTAGCTCAGCCTCCAACCCACCCGTTGTTGCATTCCAAATTCGGATCGTTTTGTCCAATGATCCAGAGACGACTCGGCTGCCATCCTGCGAGAATGCGACAGAGGTCACCCAACCTGTGTGGCCCTTCAGCTCAGCCTCCAGCCCACCCATTGTCGCATTCCAAATTCGGACTGTTTTGTCCCATGATCCAGAGACGACTCGGCTGCCATCCTGCGAGAATGCGACAGAGGTCACCCAACCTGTGTGGCCCTTCAGCTCAGCCTCCAGCCCACCCATTGTCGCATTCCAAATTCGGACCGTTTTGTCCCTTGATCCAGAGACAACTCGGCTGCCATCCTGCGAGAATGCGACAGAGCTCACAAATTCTGTGTGGCCCTTCAGCTCAGCCTCCAACCCACCCATCGTCGCATTCCAAATTCGGACTGTTTTGTCCCATGATCCAGAGACGACTCAGCTGCCATCCTGCGAGAATGCGACAGAGGTCACCGAATTTGTGTGGCCCTTCAGCTCGGCCTCCAACCCACTCGTCATCGCATTCCAAATTCGGACCGTTTTGTCCTTTGATCCAGAGATGACTCGGCTGCCATCCTGTGAGAATGCGACAGAGGTCACCTCAACTGTGTGGCCCTTCAGCTTAGCCTCCAACCCACCCGTCGTCGCATTCCAAATTCGGACCGTTTTATCCCTTGAACCAGAGATGACTCGGCTGCCATCCTGCGAGAATGCGACAGAGGTCACCCAATCTGTGTGGCCCTTCAGCTCAGCCTCCACCCCGCCTGTTGTCACATTCCAAATTCGGAGCATTCCATCCCATGATCCAGACACAACTTGGCTGCCATCCTGAGACAATGCAACTGAATTCACCTCTGACCCATTTTGCATAACAAGCTCTGTTTGGCCCCACAAGTCAGATAATCCAAGAGTCACTTTCGGCACTCTGCAGACATCTGCAATGTAGGTCTTCCGTATCAATGATTTCTTTGGAATCCAAACCAGTGCAGACTGGTAAATTTCCATCGAGTGTTTCTGGACAGCTTCAAAGTCCATTTGTAGACATCGGCGGGCATCACCAACAAGCAACTGAAGGTCATGGAATTTGAAGGTCTGTTAGTCAGAAAACTATCAGATGTACAATTTTTTCTTTGTTCTGGTGAACAACTCACTGATAGAACAGTGACCATGCTACCAAGGGATTTCAGTCCTGTTTGTAGTTCCCCTAGTGCACTGAGACACTCCATCCAGTGCAAAAGATGTTCGTGGAGAAAAGTGCGAAGAGCATCAACGAGTATGGCGTCAAATACCCTGACCTCCGCTAAATGAGCGGCCCAATACATGCATGAGTATTTGAGCGCTTCCGAGATTTTGCCAACGTTTGCCGGAGAGTTGGCTCTTTCTCTGCGTGACAGGGTTAGTTCTTTGGGGATTTCGCATATGTTATACTTTAGTGACTGGTTCATCTGCTTCAAGCATTTGAGAGCTAACAGTTTATGACTCTCTGAAGCAACCAGTGAACGGAATGAGGGGCAACGGTCAGGAGAACAACGGTCGGGATTGGTTATGAAGTCAGGAAACGAGGCATGGAATGGAGCAACTATGGCCTCCGGTCGTTTAGGAATGTGTATAACAGAGGTGAGAGGCGACAAATATAAATTTGCGTTCAATTCTGACAGAGATGCAATGGCATCCATCGGCAACGGATTTCGAAGGAATATAATGATTGACACGAGGTCCCTCATGGGAGCAACTTCATGCGACTGCTTCCCCTCACACGCCTTTTCCAAAATATGTATGTAGAGAAAGTCAACGTCGGTTTTAAACTCGGTGACTGATTCTAGCCCTTGGGTTGCCATTTCGGAAAGCCGAGACTTGTAGAATTCGCGACCTTGTGCAATGTAACGAACGGCGGTCGCTGCATAAATGAAAAGTGTGCCGGAACGCTGGACGAGCCCAGAAAGTTCGATTGGCGAGGGCCATTCCTCACTGTCATCATCCTTGATGTCGGCCAATGACGTCTCGAGATACTTGCGGATATCATTCTGGACCACGTCCTTCTCGATGTCGTGGAGATAGAAATACTCTCGAACACCATCCCCAGCCTTGAAGGCTTTGCGAATCCAATATTCGTCCCGACTGGCTATGAATATCTTGAGGGGAATATCCGATGCCGATTTAAGAATGAGTTTAATGAATGAAGAGACGACTTCAAGCTTGTCACATTCGTCGACGGCATCAATAACAACGACTTTGTATGTCTTGGTCATCTTGCTGGCGGTTTTTCGAAGAGGGTTGTAAATGAGTTGTTCGAACTGCTCATCCATATTATGATAGGACATTTCTGCTAGAAGAGCCTTATTCTTGATGGCCTTGACGACCTCGACTGCAATTGAAGGTGAAGCTCCGGCGAGCGCGTGCGCAATAACAGGAATGATGAGGCGTGAATTATTGGTCTTGTCGGATGCTCGAGAACAGAAAATGTTGCCGCCAAGCATGTTCTTTGCCTCGAGGATCTTACAGAGCGTATGCGAGATGGTCGATTTCCCAATTCCGGCCATTCCTACCATCCAGTATACTTTGCTGCTATCGGCGTTCAAGGCCCAAGCTTCCAAATCCTCGAGGATCTTGACGCGAGTGTCCGGCATGCAGCCAGTGGGATCGCCGTAAGACGACTGTCGAGTGTCATAGGATGTCATTTCGTGATTGAGTTTGTCGATGAAACCTATGATCTTGTGAGCCTCATGGGGTCCAACACTGATCAAACAGTTCATCTCACCAGAGTCCAGGTGCTACAGGTGTGTTCTATGAGCGTCATCCGTGTTTCTCGGGAGAGCGAGAGTAAAGTACCTCTAATATTTCCCCTATTTTTACCTTGATTTCGCCTGCTGTTACCTCGATATTCAGCTGGGTATCGATCTTTAAAAAGTGATCAATATGCAACAAGTAGCTTTTGTCAATAACTTGATAAACTAACCTGAAAGACGTCGCACAGACTACTGATGTTCTGCAGGGCCTTCAATATTGTATCGACATCCTTCTTAGCCAATGCAACACGGGTCAACCGTGATTGCTTCTGCAGCTTGTTGACCGTCTCAACTTGGAGGGTGATGGCCCTGGAAAGTATGGGTGATTGTTAAATGTGACCGAAAAACATGAAGAAGCGACGCACCGGCAGAAATTTTCAATTCGGTGATTTATCGTGCTTAACCCGCCGTGTTCTTTATACTTCCCAACGATCGAGAGGATGGCTTCCAGCTTCGCTTTGAGGTCTTGGAGTTCCTTCTTATTCCCCAACACGGTCTGAACCGCAAGAATAACTGGTTAATTTGTGTTGTTGTACATCGAGCCACTTACCTCGACAATTTCAACAAATGTCAGAATCCCTCCAGCAACCGTCTTTAAAGGTAGGAATATATCAGAGCAATCGTAAAGGCCCTTTACTACTATCTTCAGCCCTTCGTAGATAACACTCCCCACTGCTTCCGCCTGCTGAACCCTCGTTTCGGGATCGACCCGATCGGGAAGGGGCCCACCGATTGCCAGATAACTGTTGTCTTCTGAAGCAAGATTCCCAGATTGCGTGCTCGTCGCAGTTAATGTGGATATGGGCGGCGATTGTTGAGTGCCCGTTGCTGTTTGCACTGGTGGTCGAGGAGATGGTGACCTACAGATCTTCGAGGCCAGGCCCTTGACTGGTGATAACAGTCGCGATAATGCTGGCTTTTTCCCTCGCGGTGGATCTGCCATGTCGAAGTTGGGATGATATGTTTTTAGAGGGATGGTTACTGATAGGATGGAACAGTAAAATCGGCACTGGGAAACCGCACAGGATAGGAACGAGGCAAGATGTCAAAATGAGCAACATTGCCGCATACTGCCGCATACCACTCGGGTCCGAGAAGTCCTGTGAACCGGTTCAAAAACTCCGACGCACCGTCCGTGCTTTCAAGTTGGCAATCATTATAACAGTCTCTAGAGGTAAGTTTGTTTTTTTGTTGCTACAAGATGCAGGCTTTCTTCATCACACATACTGCCTCTCGCTTTGCAGATTTTGTGATGCCAGTGTGACCATCACTCGCACTGGGCAAGCGAATTCTAGAATGAGATTTCCGTCAACGACCGCCAACATCGCAAACCACAAACTACGAATCCACGAAGGCCACGCACGAGGACTCCGCAGACCTCGAAAAATGTTTCCCCAAACATCGAGCGCAGTGCCCACCAACAGGGAACCTGAAAACATCGAACATGGAACCCGTGAAAAAGGAACCCGCAAATACGGAATGAGGGAAGGAGGCTGCCAGGGGTATGCAACAAGGAAAATGCGCCCAGTACGTCTGTTTAAAATTTTTTTTATCATATATATATTAACGTTGCTGAACTTTATAAGAAACAGTTCCGCGGTTTTCTTCCCCTCCCTGCCGCCGGACCTTTATCTCCTCGTCACCTTTCTTTCTCATTGGCTCTCTCCCAGGATTGTTAGGTCGTCACACTCATAAAATCGTCATGCTCCTTCTCTCTGCCTTCTCCATCGACTTCGTGGTTCTGATCGCGTCAACTCTCTCCTCCATTAGTTTGGGAAAGCATAAGCCGCCTACTATATATGCTCTCCCTCGTTGATATGATTGCGTTCCAAGCCATTGTAGTACTTCCTGGAGGCAACATCTGCCCAAGGCGTAAACTTCCGTTGATGTTCGTCGTGTGGATACTCATTGCTTTAATTTGCCCTTTTCGAGCTTTTCGAGCTCGCACTTGCGGTCAAAGGCGGATCAGCTTATTTCCACTCCATCCGGATCGAGCAATGAGCGCATTGCAGGAAATCTTTGGCCTATGTGCTACTGCGGGATATCATTGTTTTTCCTTTGATGTACGCTTTACTATTTACATATGCCATCTCTTCCCTGTCGATCTGATTTTTTCCCCCAGATCCCTGTTGATGCACATAGTCAACCTCGTCGCCATCTTAAAAATTTCGGTACGATCCCCAGCGCCAACTTCTCGCATCTGCCCTTTCGTTGACAACATCCCCTTCACCTTAACCACAATTCAGTATATTGCGCGTCACCTCACGAGGCCCCTTTCGTCCATGTTACTGGGACGATCCCGGTACGAGACTATACTCTTTTTGAACTTGAGGGATACATATTATCAGCCGTTTAGCAGTGAAATGACGCTGATTGCGCGTTATGAAGCTCTCCGTTCGTCTTGTGGCCAATTTATACCTTTTGTCCAGAATGTAGGGCTTATCTAGACCCAAAAATAGCAGTTAACATCGATAATCACAACGCAGAAGAACAAATAAGCACCGAGTGCCCAAACGGCATGTGCACGATATCAGCCACGAAAATGCTTCCGACTCCAAAAGCTTGCTGCGTGATAATTCTAGTCTGTCGTCCATTTTATCGGTTCGTCAGTACAATAAATACAGGTGGTACGGATACAAGTTTTCCGAACCGAATTTCGTTTATTGTCTAACTTGATGACGACGTTTCCAGCAGAGTCGATGAACGCGAGGCCTTGTATCCGCTTTGTCTGGACTACAGCTCCCACATGTGGATTAAGACGGTCAGAAGTCGTGTCCTGAAGTGCAAAGGACTCGCCTCCAGTAAGGTTGACGTGATTCCTGAAGAAATCCCATTTCTCAAAGAAAGTCGACCCCGAAAAATCCTGCACAACTTGGAGAGACACAGCCTGTACACTGGAGAGCAGCGGTCCTAGCGAGGCGAGGAAGACAGAAGCAGGGCTCTAGAGAAAAGAATCTGTAAGTATATTCCATTCCGCGATTAAAAAGTTTCTGTTGATTGAACACGAATAGTCTGGAACAACCACTCGCGTATCGCACCATCGCCCAAGCACACTTTGACATCTTGGCCATCAGTACATATCAACCGAATCGGCCTTGATTCTGCGACGCCATCCGCTTCATCCCTTTGGATTGCGAAACCCCCGCGCTCAGCCCGTTCGCGTTGTTTTTCTGAGGCGCTACCCGCGTCACCATCCACGCCTCTAAATCTGGACAATTCCGATGAGCTTGCCATTCACGCTCTCCTCCTCGGCATCAATTATCGGAACAACGAAAGAGTACGAATTCTCAAGAGGGTTTCTGAACGAGGCGTTTGAGTACCAGTCTTCGATCAAGACCAGAACATGGGTTGGTGGTGTAGCGATGTTCGAGCTTGCGGTGTTAGATTTGAAGGAGGCGGAGGAGCGTGATCAGGTTAGAGTGGCAGCGGCTTCATCACCATTCATTATCATCGCCTGGTCTACCACCGCTCACAGCCAGCATGATTGTTGACGCCGACTTGGCGAATGATGATGTGGAGCCTGACCTACTCCGAACTCCCCGGCCGCAATCGAAGTTATAACCGGCGCTCTTCAGTGCCTCGACTCGGACCCAATTTGACTTATGTACGTACCTTCCTCCTTCGATACTGCCTTGGGTTTGGCGACGAGCACTGTGGAGCTCTCCTCGAGGCTTGATACTAGTTGGATCGCAATGCTCAGGGATGAGATTGCAACCAAGAAGGATTTGATGGAGGTTAGTTTCTGATATTTTACCAACATCGTTTGTGATATTTTAGTAGAACGGAGTTTGGTTACTTAAAATTTGTGTATTCTTGACTAGATGTAAATTTATAGATGACGCTATGTAAACGTAGACAGAAGATGCAAAATAACATGAATGGAAATGCGGGTAAAGCGGATTGCGCTTGCAACGGAGACTTGCAGTCGCAGACCCGGACTGTTTGAAAGTCGCTTTCATGGCCTCTCCAGCACCCCACATACCGAGACACCATGGCCATCCCGCCAAGGAAGATCATCAACTTGAATAAGTTGAAAAAGACCCGTCCTCCGAAAAAACCCTAAAGAACACGAACAATACCTCGCTAACTGGAACACCTTCTACACTCTCTGAAGGAGCATAGATAAACACATACCCTCTTCCACCTTGAACAATCCCTCCATGCATCGACGCGGCAGTTCGCTCCAAGTGCCGGGGACGTATTCCTCGTCTGCAACCACAGTGGCTGTGATGACATCATATCTGAGACGGAGGAGAGGAGGGAAGCTGTAGGTGAACTTCATGATAGCGACAGCGGAAATGAAGCCAGTAATGGTTTGGACTTGGGAAATCGTAGACCCAACGATAAAGGTCGCGAGGGAATGGACGGGATAGTCTATTCCGCCTCCTGGCTACTGGATAACTCACCAAGACTGCAATACTTACAAACAAACTAAGACTTGAAGCGGCGAAATCCTTAGGTGAATTTACTCATGAAAACAGAGAGTAACGATATACTCGTCCAGATTATTCGGCCTTTCGGACATGAGCCTGGATCCATCTTCAGTCATGTCGATGTATATTTCCGCTAATTGGATGATGATGAGGACAAGAACATTCCCTATGTCCTCGCCTCCTCTTCCTTGTTCAACCCAAATGTCGAAATTATCTTGTCCAACAATATGCAGATGAGGACAAAGAGACTGAAATGAGTTCCGCCCTCATAATTAATCCTGAATGAAGACATTAACATACAATCAGGGCTCGAGCGTTTTCTCCAGATCGCCATCGTCTACCAGGTTACGTTTGTCGGAACAGGCTCTAGTATGAATAGCAGACTTTAACATCCTCGTCCTTTCCACTTCCCGGTACTCGCCTCGTCCTCTCCGCTCTCTCATCCCAACGACCGCATGAACATTCACTACTCAACAAGTAACCCTTTCTTCCTCGTCTTTCTATCCGCTCTATTTTCGCCGGAGGGATTCAGACGGCGATGTCGAGTATCGCCCATCCACAGTAATGACCGCAGCTTTCTTCCTCTATTCACATTCAAAAGGGTCAGTAAGCGCCCACTTCAATATGATCGATGTACGATATGACATCAACCTTACCTAATAATAACGTCTGTGCAGGCAGCCCGCTGCCTATTGTCGGTATGTTCAAACGATATGGAATGGATCCCATGGTCAGTTCTGGGCGGCATGGGCGAAGGCACCGACGTGAGTAGACGTTAAGAGATTGGGCCTCCAGTAAGTCGTCCCATTTTCTGTCCAGTTAGAGCTCAGACAGGCAAAATGTTTGTTTCTGGTTGAGTTCGTGATCGCGGTCCCATGCCAATGGAACCAATCATTCTTCCGAATAGTTGAGGGCGCTCCTGGTCATGTAGAAAGGATGGGGTAATGACGGCCTTGTTCATCTTCGTTCGCGAGGATGTGTTTGTCTAGAATAAGTGGTCATTGAGGAGGTGCGGTAAATCAACGAGGTAAACCACTGACCACGCGAGTCCGATCCCATTGGTTCCTCCCTCCCTCGTTCGCTCCTCCCAATCTGGCGTTCTCGGTGTCGTTGCGCACAGTCGTAAAGGTCGGCGTGCGCAAGATTCGAGGCGACGGACAAATGTCGCGACTCATTTTGAACTTGAGGGAAAGATATTATCAGCCGTTTGGCAGGGAAATGACGCTGGATGTTCGTTATGAAATTCTCCGTCTGTCTTGTGGCCAGTTTATACCTTTTGTCCAAAATGCAGGCCACACCTACACCCCAAAAATACCGGTTAACATCGATAATCACAACACAGAAGAACATAAGCACTGAACACGCAAACGGCATGTGCACGATATCAGCCACGAAAATGCTTCTTACTCCAAACGCTTGCTGCGTGGTAATTCTAATTTGTCGTCGATTTTATCGGTTCGTCAGTACGACAAATACAGGTGGTGTGGATGTGAGTTTTCCGAACCGAATTTTGTTTACTGGGATACAAACCGGTCGTCGTAGTATTGATGACCGCGTTTCCAGCAGAATTGATGAACGCGAGGGAGTATCCGCTTTCTCTGGCCACCCTACGTGTGGATTCAGATGGTCAAGGCCATTGAAGTCGCGTCTTGAAGTGCAAAGGATTCGTCTCCAGATTGTCGTGATTCCCGAAAAAATCCCACTTATCAAAGAAAGTCGCCACCGAAAAATCCTGCACAACTTGGAAAGACGCTGTCTGTACACTGGGGAGCAGTGGTCCTAGCGAGGCGAGGAAGACAAAAGCAGGGCTCTAGAGAAAGGAATCTGTGAGTATATTCCATTCCGCGATTACCTGTGTTTTGTTAATTCAACACGAATAGTCCCGAACATTCACTCAGGTATCGCACTATCTTCGATCGCTCAAGCACACCTTGATCTCTTGGACGCCCTCACAACCACCAGTACATATCAACCGAAAAATCGGCCTTGATTCTGCGACGCCATTCCGGTTCATCCCTTTGCAGTGCCAAATCCCCGCGCTTAGCCCGTTCGCATTGTTTTTCTGAGGACCTATCCGCGTCACCATTCACGCCCAAGCTCGAACGGCGTCCTCTAGACCTGGTCAATTCTGATGAGCTTGCCATTCGCGCTCTCCTCGGCATCAATTATCGGAACAACGAAAGAGTACGAAATCTCAAGAGGGTTTCTGAACGAGGCATTTGAGTACCAGTCTTTGATCAAGACCAGAACATGGGTTGGTGGTGTAGCGATGTTCGAGCTGGCGGTGAAGGAGGCGGTGATCGGGTTAGAGCGGCAGCGGCTTCAACATCGCCATTATCTATGCCTGGTCCATCACTGCTCGAAAATTTTGACGCCAACTTAGCGAACGGTGATGTGGAGCCTAACCGACTCCGAACTTCCAGGCCGCAATCTGAGTCTAGGCACTGAAAAGCGCCGGTTGAACTTAGATACTGCCTTGAGTTTGACGACGAGCACTGTGGACCTCTCCTCGATCGAGGCTTGATAGTCGGATTGCAATGCTCAGGGATGAGATTGCAACCAAGAAGGATTTGATGGGGGTTAGTTTCTGATGTTTTACCATCATCGTTTGCGATATTTTAGTAGAATGGAGTGTGGTTATTTTAAATTTATGGATTCTTGACTAAATGAGAATTTATAGATGACGCTATGTAAACGTAGACAGAAGATGCAAAATAACGTGAATGGAAAGCGGCGGTACTTGATTACGCTTGCCATGGAGACTTGCATCCAAACGAGGTTGCAGACCCGGACTGTTTGAAATGGCTTCTCCAGCACCCCACCACCATGACCATCGGGCCGCCAAGGAAGATGATTAAGTTGAACAACTTGAAGAAGACCCGTCCTCCAAAAAGACCCTTCCTCCAAAAAGACCCTAAAGAACACGGGTCAACAATGTCTCGCTAACTGGAATCCCTTCCGCTCTCTCTCTGAAGGGGCAGACATAAACACATCTTCCACCTTGACCAATCCCTCCATGCATCGGCGCGGTAGTGCCATATGCGAGACGGAGGAAAGGAGGGAAGCTGTAGGTGAACTGCATGATAGCGACAGCGGCAATGAGACCGGCGATGGCTTGGACTTGGGGGACCGTGGACTCAACAATAAAGGTTGCGCGGGGATGGCAGGGATGGTCTATTCCACCTGCTGGCTACCGGATAACTCACCAAGACTCCAGTACAAACAAACTAAGACTTTGAAGCGGGGAAATCGTTAGGTGAATTTACTCATGAAAACAAAGAGTAACGACAAACTCGTCCAAATTATTCGACCTTTCAGAGTCATGAGCATGGGTTCATCTTCAAGGATGTTGACGTATACGACCTCTGTGGGGAAGTGGTCATCGACTCGGATAAAGAGCGATTGCCTTCCGCCGATTGGATAGGTACTAATACCAATGTTGTCGTATAACCCAGCCGCAATGATTCCAGCGATGAGGGAAAGAACGTTCCCTATGTCCTCGCCCCTTCTCACCACCTTTCCTTGTTCAACCCGAATGCTGAAAGTATCTTGTCCAACAATCTGTAGATGAGGACAAAGAGACTGAAATGAGTTCCGCCCTCGCAAGTAAACTTGAATAAAAACATTAACATACAATCAGGGCTCGAGCATTTTCTCCCGATTGCGGTCGTCTACCAGGTTATGTTTGTAGGAACAGGCCATAACGTGAATCGCATACTTTAACCCCCTCATCCTTTCCACTTGCCGGTGCTCGCCTCGTCCTCTCTGTTCTCTGATCCCAACGACCGCATGAACACTCGCTACTCAACAGGTAAGTAACCTTTTCTTCCTCGTCTTTCTATCCGCTCTTCCTCTGTTCACATTCAAAAGGGTCAGTAAGCGCCCACGTCAATATGATCGATATAACATCAACCTTACCTAACGTCTTTGCAGGTAGTTGGCCGCTCATCGTCGGTGTGTTCCAACGATATGGGATGGATCCCATGGTCGGTTCTGGGCGGCATGGGCGAGGGCACCGACGTGAGTAGAGGTTGAGAGATTGGGCCTCCAGTGAGCCGTCCCGTTTTCGGTCCAGTTAGGGCTCAGACAGGCGAAATGTTTGCTTCTGGTTGAGTTGGTCATCGCGATCCCATGCCAATGGAACCAATCATTCTTCCGAGTAGCTGGGGGCGCTCCTGGTTATGTAGAAAGGATGGCGTGATGATGGCCTTGTTGTTCATCCTCGCGAACGAGGATGTCTCTGTCTAGAATAAGTGGTCAGCGAGGAGGTACGGTAAATCGACGCCATTGGTTTCTCCCTACCCGTTCGCTCATCCCAATCTAGCGTTCTCAGTGTCGTTCAGCACAGTCGTAAAGGTCGGCGCGCACAAGATTCGAGGCGACGGACAAATATCGCAGTTTCCATCAATAATATTGGCGGGGAAGGGTGGATAAGAGAGCGGCTACGGTGCGATGGGGGCTCAGGTAGGTTGTCCCTTTTTCTGCGTGCCCGCCAAAGAATTTTGGACTACTGGAACACGTTGTAGCTGTGGAAGTGTGAGGATCGATTATAGCGATGAATGTAAGGACTGAGTCACTGACCCAGGTAAGTACCCCTCGCTGTCGAAGCTGCTTTTCCTAACCATCCCTCCTCCTAAAGATCCACCAAGAAGACTCCAGAGAGACGGGGGTCGCAAATAACAGGCCCCATGGCCATCGTTTACGGATGGGGGGAAGAGGACATGATGATGATGGACGCGAGTGAGGTATGAGTCATATAATCGATGTTGAATAGCCATTGTCGTTGCTGGCGGAGGTAAGTGGTCCTATTTTCTCGACCAGTTCCCTTCCGGTGATGGCGTGACTCTTCTTGGGATAGAGGGACGAGTCGCGGATGTTGGAAGGACGAGAGTCGACAGTGGTGACAGGGAGAAATTCCCTTCCGCTACTCAAGTTTCCTTTCAGAAGTACAGTGTCGCCGCTGTTGGAAGTGTAAGGATCAACTACGTTGACGAGGGAAGGGACTGGACCTCTTTTGTTTTTTTAGCTAACTATTCCCCTTGCTATATTCCCCCAATAATTCAGCGTCAGAGACGGGGGGTCATAAATAACAGGAGCATTCGTTATCGTGTATGCAGATGGAGGGAGAGGGAGAGCGGCGTGTAGAGTGCGATCATGATGGCCGCGAACGAACGATGAACAATCCACCCGGGCTAGAATGAGCCGTCTTCGCTGTTGGAGGCACTGGCGTTTTTGCCGCTACCTCGCGAATTCCAATGATAGGTCTGGATGAGAGGGAGGCAGGATCGGAGAAAACCGAGGTGAGGTAGATTCATTATGGCCCAGGTCTTGTGTTACGTAGGCAACGAAGATATGGGCAATAGAGTGAACGGTAGTCGTTCGCTGGCGGTGTGGACGGCGGCAGTACCCGAAGATGACCTAATCACTGCCAAAGCACTCACGGCACATTCGGCAGATCAACGGCAAATCACCAATTTACAATTTGCCGCTGGTTTTGTCAGCCGCCCGCCTTTCCCGCCCACCACTCAGTGGCTGTAGGTATTCCCGCTGTGTATAAAATTTATAGAGTTCATAGTTGGCCGGGACTTGCTATTTCTTGGTAAATTTTGGGACAATGAAAATATAAATTCCATGTAATAGTAGTACCAGTTAGCATTCGGAGCATTCAGCGTGCATATGCCAGTGAGAAGATCCCGCCCTAGTTCAGTAGCTTCTTTATACTACAAGTATTCCAATTGGCTTTATTTAATCCCTGCTCGCTGTCATCTGTAACGGCCAACTCAAGTATTCCTGGAGGCTGGCGGAAACACGTGCTGGGTGTTGATGGCGTCGATCGCCGGCGGTGTTTCTTGCCCTCGTTATGGCCATCCTAATTTATTCCGGGGTGGAAATCGCTAAATCTTGTCCTGGAATCTGGCGCAACGACTT
>Ga0307517_10009919_pt1 | contig 13413 bp, 14 predicted proteins | sample 23_EM_MG_FD_194515 | JGI IMG/M metagenome (GOLD analysis project Ga0307517, IMG submission 194515) | Populus trichocarpa ectomycorrhiza microbial communities from riparian zone in the Pacific Northwest, United States - 23_EM | ecosystem: Host-associated > Plants > Roots > Unclassified | place...
GAGTTTCCAATCGAGGGGAGGAGGATCAACGTGTTCTCCAAAGGCGGTGGCGTTGGCGTTCTGGACGAGGATGCGAAGGAGTTTCGCGGACGTTTCGCTGAAGTCCTCTTTGATATCTTGCTGGATGTCGATGATGAACGCTGAAGTCACAGCGGAGAATAATCCAGCCTAGGATCCCGTCAATTCCGTCACACACGCCACACGAACTTCCCGCTCACGAAGATTAGCGTAGTGTTCAGGTCCTGATCGTACTTCTTTATGAAGTCCTTGTCGTACTCGTCCGCCTCCCTCTTGTACTTGTCGTAGAACTCCGCGCGGGCGGTCATAGTCCGGCTTGCAACGGACGGAAAATACGATCCCAGAGCCCGATTCAATGCTTCCTCGATCCTAAAGCGAGTTCATCCCGTCGGTACGACCTGAATCCAAAGAAGGTGCTTACATTTTAGCTTGCTTTTCATCTCGAAGCCCTGCTTTGTCGTCGTCGCTCATGGCGGAGGATGGCGGGAGAGGAGGAGAGGTGTGGCGCGTATCCGGTACACAACTGAGTGTCTTGACATCAACGGCATGTAGGTCCGATGTATTCAATTCGCCGAAAGAACAAAGGGAGGTCGGTGAAAGATGTGCTGGCCTAGGCCGGCCGTCGTGGCCCACATGGCCGGGTGATGAGAACTTGAGGGAGTACCATTTCCACGAGCCGCGCGAACTGCAACCGAAGCAGAGACCGAGAAAAGCTGAGGGGGGTCGCGCACGGTTCCGAGAGCGGATACGGTCGTCTTGGATGATCGCGGTCGGGCGCTTACTGTACCGCGTTGGCGATGTCTGCTCAAACATCAACAATCCCATTCCCTCGGTTGCTCCTCGGTTTTGAGTCAAAGCGTTGAGTTTTCCTTTCAAAATCTTCGACCCGACTCGGTTACCCGGTAGGCGGATTGCTGATGAAGTCACACTGCCCGTCGGGAGGGAACCAGGAAATAGGATGCTGTACGTTTTAAAAAGAAGAGAGGCTCGATATATGCATACGTGTATTACAGAAGCTTCGACGGAAAAGAGGAGGCGTGAACAGAGATATCATACCGTCGGGCCACCAAGGCGAGCGGGGGGAAGACGAGAGCATTAACATACGATATAGGTGAAAACGAAGGTCATATGCAACCATTGAGGTTTATGTGACCGGGCGTAAAAATAGCAACGATGGGTGCACTCGGAAAGGAAAAATAAGCAGAAATATGACAGGACCAAACGCGGGATCATTAGGGGGGAGGTCTCTCGAACCCTCATCCAGGTGACGGCAAGCTGGGGAATTTCGCCTTCGAGACCCACTGCAAATTAGAACGGCTGCAAGGGGATAAATAATCCAAGCTTACAGTCCAACCCAGTGATCCAAGGCCAAAAGCTACTCCCGGGGAGCACCCATAGGGCAGAGGGGACGAAAACGAAGAAGAGCAGTCCTGAGATAACAGGAATGTCTTCACGATATTTGAAGAATAGGGTGATGCGCCACTCGACGGCGCGGAGTCACTGGTCAGGTTCTCCAACGGTTTCTGAAAGCAGTCAGACAGTAGTCACATGCGGACCAAACGAGCAATAGCACCTTCGGCATCTTCGAGATACCCTATCGTGATGGAAGACAACGAGTGTAGCGATCTAGGTTCGAATCTCTTCATTTTCCAAGGGTCGATCAGCTAACGGGAACAGGGGCGAAGACGAGGCGGAAGGGTCAGAGCCGAACGGCAGAAGCCAAGGACGATTGGCGGGGGTAAGACTGCTAAGGACGCACAGGTCAATTCCTCACAAGTTTTCGATCCTCGTGAGGTTGGAGCACCCGTTCGGTTCGAGGGGGACGTTGTCCTCCAATTCTCCATCTTCACAATTCAATCGACCGAGAGTGTACCACTTGACGCAAATGAACCTTCATACCTGAACACGAAAAGGCGGGGTTGCGCGTCAGATCACAATCACAATCTGGGGGACCTCGAGAGGAATTGGACATTACCAAGAGAGAGGACCGGGCAAGGTCCACTCAGGCAGTTCCTCAGCATCCCACCGCCCCATAGCCCTCCTCCGGTACTCCAGACCAAATCGGCCAGGTCTGTAGACCGTTGACCATCTCTCCTCCAAATGGTCAGCATAGTAAAAGCAGTGATCGCCATCTTTGGCAAACGATCATCCGGACCTGGGAGGGATTACGTGGTCGTCACCTTGCCAGATGTGACCAGATGACTTAACGGTGTTGTCTGGATATACCGGGGAGGATAATAGGTGAACTTAAGGTGAGGGATGAATCGTTGTTCCTCCATAAACGGTTCAGGATTAAGAGTAATCAGCACCAGCAAAGGCTGGTCGGCGTTGATGGATCTCTTGTGACGCGACGGATGGGAGGGAGGAGGGAGAACAAGTAGCATCCCGGCAGGAGGGAAGGAAGCCTTTTTAGACACGCTCCGCAGCAAGGAAATGTTCAGCAAAGCAAGACCCCTACGACATTTGACAAGAAATAGAGAAACACCGTAGAGATAAGTTATCGAGGCGGGGGCTGTGCAACGGCGGTGGGGGGCAGGTTGTCGCAACTGGACAAGCCGAAGTACATTGGCACCGTCGGTAGCGTGTACTCCTGGAAAGCGCGGTCAAACAGATCTCAGTATCCATCCAATCCCCGACCTATTTGAGGTAGATAGGTCACGTTGTTCGCATAGGCAAAACATCGTAATTCCTACACCGGTCCCGATGCCGAGAAGAGATAGGCAGATCTCGATCAGCTCCGAAACCCAGACATCGCAACGTTGGGAACAAATGACATCCGGAGGAAGGGGAGAAACTATCTCCGAGGGTGAATGACAAAGGGCCATGGGGGAAAGGAAAAAAAAGAGACTCGCCTCGAATGGGTATCCTCTGGAAGGCTCTTCCGCGGTGGTAGCCTCAAACTAGGCCATCTCCGAGTCCTAGCTTTGCGGAAGGCCGTTAGCATGCGAGGGGTGGGCGTTTGGTCTGTCGCGGCTGCGCCACGAGACGTCTTCTCTGAATCGACGTGGGGCTGAGACGACAACGGCAGCTCCAGACTTGCCCTCGCGGTGGGATCAACCGGTTCTTGCGGGACCGGAGGTGGTGGTCGGCCGGTAGTCATGTACACATTGATGTAATCCGCCGTCATAATCTACACCGGACGAAAGACGTCGATGAGAAAGAGAGTGGGATACGGAGACGACGAAGAAAACCACGAGCAAGGTCGTCGGTTGGTTATTTTCCACGTACGGGTGAAAGGGCGCGGAAAGGGGGGATACTGACTTCAACGAAGATGAACGGGACGCGCTTTCCTCTCGGGTTGCTCAATCTTGTGAAAGCAGCAGATCACCAGATAATCACGTCTATCGGATGCACACAGCGGTTAGACATTGTGGTGAAGAAATCGTGGCTCTGGGGAATTTCACCCACAATAGCGGGAAGGAGCGAACCGAGTTGTGTAACCTCCAAAGCCTTCCGAGACCGGGTCGAGGAACAGGGAACCGCTCGAGACTACGGGGTTTACACCGATGACCCCCTCCAGCCTCTGCGACTCATAAACATAACAGATATCACCCTCGGTCCGTTTGGTCCATCTTCTGTATGAAGGTTTCGACGTCTTTTCCTCAGTATGCCGAGTCTCGTTCGCAATCCGTTTGGTATTCCTAGCTGCGCGGGGTTCAGCTCGGAAGGTGGCCCGCGTCTTCCGTACGGAGGATTTCGACGCCTTTTCGTATAACTTGTGCGAGGTTATGGCGGTAGGAACGCCCAGAGCCGAAGCGGCGACAAGTTAGACTTCAAATCGCAGGGGTGTCGGCGCGGGCAACTGCCCAGAACACTCAGCCATAAAATGTTGAGGTATTTCATACATGTAAAGGACTGGTATGCCAGAGATTCAGAACCGACACGAGAACTTGGGCAGAAAGAACCGGCAGATATCCCGCCGGATACTGCGTCGAGCGCTGGCACGGAACCGAGTCAAAGCCACGAGGCCAATTATCCACTATCACACCACCGTCTATCGCAAGCTATCGCACCATCACCTACGCTGATACAACACTGGCATGGCCGACATACGAGGCTCGTTCTCTAAAATGAAGAAGAAAGTCAAGTACCGACTCGGACTAATAGGGAGAAAACGCAAACCGGACGGAGCGGGGGCCAACCCTGGTGAGGAGGGGGCTGGCTCAACGAGTTTGCTGCCGCAACCAGAGCCTCATGTGGTGGTGGGCGAAAGTTATGACCGAGAAGGGGATAAAGCTGACGCAGCTGGACAGCCGGTTTTTTCGACGGATCAACCCCCCCAGCCAGATGCGCCACTATCTGTGCCGGCGCGTGGAAGCGATAACGATCAAGGAGGGGGAGAAGCAGACGTCGATGGAGGGGAAGCCAGCCAAAGGCATTCGTACCCACGCCCAGACGTCGAGGTTGCTGTGGGAAGTGAACACAGTGAAGAACTTGAGGGTGTCTATCCCTCTCCATCCACTCCTTCGATCTCGCACGACGGGAAGCCCGACAGTACGTGAACCTGGTCGTTTTGGTCCCTGCCTCTCATCATCCCTTCTGACAATGTAGACGCCTCTGCCCTTCCTGACTATGGACCAGAAGTTGTTCGTCCCGACGAGACCCTCGAACCGAACGCCGCCGCGGATGTGAAGAAATCGAACTACGCCACGTCCGAATTGCTTTGTGGTGTGAGAGGCTCCGCAGGTGCCCCCGGTCCGCTCAAATCCGTCGCGGGATATCTCTGCTCTATTCTCAACAATTGCGAGGTACGGCATCCTTCCCGCACATCTGATTCGCAATTCTTACGGTCGTTCTAGCGAACGGAGGTGAATGAATACGCCATAGAATCATTGGCGCTCAGGGTCAAAACGGTTTCTGAACTGCTCTCTGGACCTATCTTTCCGGGTGACATCAATGAAGAGGAGAGGTCAAACAAGCTGGAACGGTGAGCCCATATTACTCAAGGTCGAGAGCCGGGTCTGACGCACGAGTGTCGTCAGGAAATTGGAAGAGATCGGCCAAGTTATAGGCCCGGTGGCAGCCCAGGAGGATCTCGCGCTCTTCCTCGGAATCCCCGAGAACGCACAGGAGGTTAACGGCCTGGTGGAAGATATTCGCGATGCCTTGATGGACTACCAGGTTTGCTCTCCCAAAAGTCTTGCTCTCGTCGTAGTTGACATATGCTCAGACTTCGTTGCGACGAGACATCTACAACGAGGGCTGTCAGCCGATCGTGAGTCTTACTCCCTTCTGGTCCCACGTTTTGTAGTAACTTGTAAATAGGAAGATGCAGATCGCCGTCTTCTCGAAAACATGCGTCACACCGATGAGGCCGGGTACAGCTCCGGGGACGGGCGGGGATGTCTGAGAGGAACTAGGGCAGACGTCCTCCTGCAACTCGAACGTTGGCTTAAGGATGAACACGACCACCGCGTGTTCTGGCTGAACGGCCTTGCGGGGACCGGGAAGTCGACCATCGCCCAGACGTTTGCGGAGATTAGCTTCGCGGATGGAAAGCTCGGCGCGAGCTTCTTTTGCTCGCGAGATTTCGAAGATAGAAGCAGTCTCAGGGCAATCTTCCCAACTCTTGCCTTTCAGCTTGCCTATCGTTACCTCCCGTTTCGAGAGCAGTTGCTCCGAGTCTTGAGGGCCAACCCTGGTGTTGGACGAGAGTCTCTCTATTCGCAAATGGAGAAGATCATAGTCGGTCCATTAAAAGCCGCCCACATTCGGACGCTTATCATCATTGACGCCCTCGACGAATGCAAGGACGAAGAACCCGCCTCTGCTCTTCTCTCCGTGCTCTCCCGTTATGCGGACGAGGTCCCCGATGTCAAGTTCTTTGTTACCGGTCGTCCAGAGCCTCGGATCCGGTCCGGGTTTCGCCTCAAGTCACTCCGACCCATCACAGAAGTACTCAGGCTGCATGACGTCACACGTTCCTCGGTGGATAGTGATATCAAGCTGTTCTTCAAAACTCGGCTGGCCGAAATTGCCATAACTCGGAGTGGCTGCGACCTCACACAAGATTGGCCAAACCCATCTGACATCATCATTCTCTGTAAAAAGGCAGCAGGATTCTTCATCTACGCTTCAACCGTTGTAAAATTCGTTGCATTCAAGAACTGTGCACCTACTGAACAGCTGGACCGGATTGTCTCTCTCCCACAAGATACCACTTACGAAGGAAGGTCTGGGATTGACCTCCTTTACACCCAAGTCCTGGAGCACACAGTTGCCAATGTGGGCACAAATGCCAAGGAAACCTACCCCCATTTCAAGACTGTGGTTGGGGCAGTGTTACTTGTGTTTAACCCCCTTTCGATGACAGCACTTTCAGACCTACTGGGAGTGTCCAACATCTCTGCCACCCTTCATTCCCTCCATTCTCTCCTCCTTGTCCCTGAGAACATGGAAGACCCCATTCGAGCCTTTCACAAGTCATTCCCTGACTTCCTCACAAATCCATCTCGGTGTAAGGATGAACAGTTTTTCATTGAGCCTGCAGTTCATCATGCAGAGGTTCTACTTTCATGCCTCAACCTGATGGGGGAAAGGTTAAAGAAGAATATCTGCAACCTGGATGACTATGCTATTCTAAGTGAGGTTGAGGACCTTCCTGCTCGCCAGAAGGACTACATTGGAGATGCTTTGAAATATGCATGCCAATTCTGGTCAAAACATCTCCTGATGGTTCCTGGCAGCAGTTCCTGTATCAGGGAAGTGCAGAAAGCAATCAAGGAGTTCTTCACAAGACATTTGCTGTTTTGGATTGAGGTCCTTGCTCTCACAGGGAATCTTAGTGTTGGGGTTTATGCCATGAATGATGTTGAGCAATGGTATGCTTTGGTGAGTGCTCTGCAGACTGTTTGCTGAGACCTCCATTTATGTTTCCTGTTCAGGCAGGTGTTTCATGCATATGGAAAAATGATAGCCAGCAGTTCCTTTTGGAGAATTTTGACATAATACACAACTCTCCTTTCCAATTATATCATTCTGCCCTCCCATTTTGCCCTTCCTCATCTTGGCTCCATGAGTGCTACACTGCAGAGCTCTTGCAAGTGGCCAAGGTGGTCAAAGGTCTCCCAGAAGAATGGGAGATGTGTTCCCGCACAGCTCTGCTGAAGGGGTGTCCATGGTCCCTTTCATACTGGAACAACATTATTGCAGTTGGGTCTACAAACAAGGACATCCTTATCCTTGATGCAATCACAGGCAGCCAGACAGGTGTCCTCCTTGGACACACAGATGCAGTGAGATCCCTCACCTTTTCATCAGATGGGGCATTACTTGCATCTGGAAGTGAAGACAAGACTGTCAAGCTCTGGGATGTGCAGACTGGTGGTGTGGTCAAGACATTCTGTGGCCACACTGACTGGGTTTACTCTGTTTCAATCTCAGCAGACCATACTAGAATTGCATCAGGGTCTAAGGACAAGACAATTCATTTGTGGGACATACAGATGGGGGAGTGCTACAAAATAATAGAGCAACAGGATGAGGTGTACCATGTCAGGTTCTCTCACAAAAACTCTCAATGCCTCATATCTGTATCTGGTGAAACTGTCCAGCAGTGGGACATTGATGGTCACAAAGTTGGACCCATATATAGTGGTCATGGAATTGCTTTCTCCCCAAATGGCACTCAGTTCATTTTACATGCAGGGAATGAAGTTATAGTTCACAACATCAACTCCAGAGCAGTTGTGGCAAAATTTGACATTGCCAGCAGTTATATTGGCTTTGAGGATTTCTACTTCATGCCTTTCAGTCCCTGTTGTTTCTCCCCTGATAACAGACTTGCAGCAGCAGCAGCAGCTTTCAAGATCTGTGTTTGGGACATCACTGGCTCAGGTCCTCACCTTGTTGAGACCTTTGTTGGCCATGTTGCTGAGATTGCCTCCCTCACATTTTCTTCTCCCTCTACCCTCATCTCATCATCTCAAGATGAATCAGTCAAGTTCTGGAAGATTGGTGCCTCATCAATAGACCAAATTGTGGCTAACCCCAAGCCTACACCCCTCACCCTAGCCTTAACTAGGTCTATCACTCCAAAAGCAAAAAATGGGCTCATCATCCCAGGTGATTTGCCAGATGGGGTAATGACAACCTGGGGTATTGCAACTGGCCTCCACAATGGATCTCTCCAAACTCCAGCTCAAGACTCCTACCAGAGCAACACCCAACTGATTGACAATAAATTGATCCTTGTTTGGTATGTTGATGAGAAGATCAACATCTGGGATGCTGAGAAAGGGGAACTCCTCCAGACAATCAATGTGCCTGGAAGTGTTGTTAAGGACCTCAGAGTATCAGGGGATGGGTCCAAGGTTTTCTGTGTGTATAAGAAATCCATTCAAGCTTGGGATATCTGGACAGGAGAGGCTGTGGGCAAAATGAGGTCCCAGAGTAAGGATTCCTGGATAAGAGAGGCTGTGGACAAGATGGGAGCCCAGGGTGAGGAGGTGAATATCAATGCAATAGATGGCTCAAAGGTTTGGGTTCTTGTTTCTGTATCAAGGATTGGCCAAATGGAAGGGTGGGACTTTGGGACTGGTCAGTTTTTCTCACCTGAAGACCCCCCAGACAGGCTCTACCTCAATGATACCAAGGTGTGGGAAATAAGTATGTCTGGGATGAAGGATATAGTCACTGGAAAGGTAGTTGTTCAGATACCTGGGAGATTTGGGGAGGCAATTCATGCACAGTGGGATGGCCATTATCTTGTTGTTTCTTTTTTGTCAAAAGAGGTGGTGGTTCTTGACTTTGGCCATGTGTCTTCCTAGTAGATTCATGGAACATGTATTCTCTTTACTTATGTCTCAAGTCCTATGTACTGAATATTTCATTGCTTGACAAATGCAGTGTTCACACTCACATGATATAACTAGCTGATGGATGCGGAGAGGTTATCCATACAATTGGTTGCATACAACAAGCAAAGTATGTGATCATCGAGGTAAAACCCCATAGAAGGGAGATCCACATTCATGGTAATGTATTTAGAGTAGGAAGGCCTTGAGTGGAAAACAAACAAACAAAAAGATGAAAGTTAGATGGACACAAAGCAACAAACGGAGGACATAATAACACAAGCGTGACGAAAGACGGATGAGATAGCGCTAGCCATCGACACGATCAAAACGAGATAGTAACTAACCCCTCTTGAGAGTGACCGACAAAACCCTGACCTGCTGAAGGTTGTCAATATTCGCCCAAAGAGCGAGAACGGCCGGATCAGTAGACCATGTGTTGTAGTGCATCAGTGCGTCCTCGCCCTCCCCCAACTCCGAGTCCATCACTGACAGGTACATATCCAGGTCCACCTCCTACCCTGCGCGACCTCCTTCGTGACCGTTTCCAGCTGCTCCCGCACGTGAAGGATCAACTCCTTGTACTTCAGCCACAAGATCGCCAACCAAAGGACCATAGCTGCCGGGTTTTCCATGTTCGAGATGGTGTCAATCAAGTCCGGGTTGTCAATAGTCCGGGTTGTCAATACACTTCCTCAGAGACTGAGAGTTATCTGGGATGGAGGTGAAATACTCCAACAGTTTCCACTATTTTGTAACAATGTGGGGACACCAGTGAGAAGAGCTGATCATTCCAAACAGAACCACAAGGGTAGCCTTCTGGACGTCGTGAGTGTGCTCGATGCCGTCGACGGCGAAGGCCCAGTCAATACACAAGTTCCTGATCTGATCGGGTTCCATGATCGGATGAGGGGCGTTGGACCACCTGTCATCGATAAGAGGGAGGAAGAGGACGGCCTTGCGAAGCCGGAATGGCTTGCTGTTCTGGAATGCGTAGTAGATACCGCGGACGAACTGCTTGAGGGTCCCGATGGTGACGGGACCGGTGGCGTAGGCAAAGCATTCCGATCAGCTCGTCCTGGTTCTGACAATCCCTGGTGACCAAGTCGAAGTGGTAATCCAAGAAGTGAGAATATCTTGAAGATCTTCGACCCACGGCAGGAGTCTGCATGACGACGTGGAACAATTAATAGCTCGCTTGATCGATATCATTCTCACAGGGGGGGGGGTGATCAGCTCCATGGCCTCGAGAGCGCGATCGATGTCGTCGGTGGTGGGATTGGCGCTCCCAAACATCACCGCGAGCTTGTCGTAGATCCTGGTGATATGGGGGCTGCATTCGTGACTGTAGCAGGTCGATGATTTAGCCTTATACCATAGAGAACGTGTAACAGATCTACTCACCTTTTCTCGGCGACCAACAGGTCATCAACGTGCGACCTAATTCCAAGCAATAGGTCGATGATAAGCGGGCAGTCTGCCACGATCGGCGTCGGAGGGGGAGGTCCCACAATAAGAGAGAGTGAAGGACGAATTCCTTTATGTCATCGGGTAAGGTTTCACCTTTCCAGAGAACATTCCGGACACAGTGGGGGAGAATATGACCCATCCAATCATGGTGGGGAATGTTGAAGGAAAAATGCTGCCAGTGCATGGGTTCGAAGTAACCGAAGATGTGATCGATGATGCCGAGGGCGGATTCCAGATCCGAGTCTCCCTCGCAATGTTCGGATCCCATGATCGGATGCCTTTGAGATGGCCTTGAAGACTGCCTCGCGGGAACCGTGACCGATGCACTTGCGTTGGGTCGCGAGGTGGAGGAGAGCCTTGGCGCTGAGGTAGGCCTTGTTCCTCAGCTTGGGAATTACCACGGGACGTCCGATCGAACGATCGAAACACTCGAGGACCGTGTCGTAGAGCCTTTCTAATGGAGTGGTCCGGATGCAGGCGTACCAAACGATCTCCGAATCTCATGATGGCCATGATGGCGTCCGTGTCCATCAACATCTCGGACATTCAGGCGATACGGTTCGAGTCCAAGACGCGGCAATCCCAATTGAACAGTGGGGTTGGCTGGTCGGCCGTATTGGCCATAGGCAGTTCGATGTGGTCCGAGCTGGCTCCATCGAATTCCCCAAACTGTAGGGACCACCGGACTTCGGTCTCGATCGCACCTTCTTCCAGAGAAGATGTCCCTGAACCATTCCCTGGTTCGCTCAGGGTGCTTCTTGTGCTCGTCATCGAAACGAATCAAGAAACGAAGAATGAGGGAGACAGGGGGTTGGAATGGGCAGTTGTAAGACAGGGTAGCAGCGGTAACGATGAGCAAGTGGGAGAGGAGACCGAATGAGGTGAAGCCAATGAAGACGCGCAGCGGCAACTTTATTGAGGGAGAAAAGGTGGTTGGAGAGGGCATAACCGGAGAGGGGGAGAGCGGCTTGAAGCATGAGCGGTAAACATTCCATGACGGGGTCGGAGTGCCATGTGGCCGTTCCGTTCATCCACGCTGCCGATGCCGACTGCAGTCGATGACGGATCCACGCATCTCGACTTGAGCGTAACAGTTGAGCCATTGCTTTCCCAACATGGCGACGAACGCGGCGAAGGAAACGGCCAAGCTGGAGCAAATGATGGTTTGGACGTGGACGACAGTAGGATCAGGGCCAGTCCATTGGGGAAAAGCGGCGTTGTCGCCGGTTGGGACGTTCCCGAGCGAGATGGTACTGGCCGTGATTGCGGGGAGTTGGACGTCTGTAATCAGGTTGTAGGTTGTCACGTCGACGATGAAGCGGATGTGACTGCAGAGAACAAACCGGACAATTCCCCCAGAAAAACCAAGTTAACACCGTGATCGAGGCGAATGCGAAACGGAAGGAAAGAATACTCACGAAGATCTAGGCGGTGTTCAAGTCTTCATCGTACTTCTTCATAAAGTCGCTGTTGTACTCGCCGGCTCATCGCTGGAACTTATCGTAGAACTCGGCACGGGCGCTGCTGACCATCTCAAGAGGGTTGGAAGGAGGGACGGCAATGGCTTAGGCGTGGCGTCCTGCAGACTGGAGAAGAAGAAAAACGCGTCAACAAGTGAACGAAGGCGAAGGAAGGGCTCGATTGGACGCACGCTTTTGGGCTGACGGTCACTCCTCCCATGATGCGCCACGAGGCGGGGATGAAGTTCAAGGTTCGCACTTGATGGGCCACGGGAAACGAAGAGAGTCGAGCTGAGCAGAAGGGGAGTGGGTGGCAGGAAGGGTGAGGACGACGCCAAATGTCGGCGGATCGGTCGCAGCCAGAACGGGGGTGTATGCTGCCAGGACGATTACCTACGGTGAGCGCCGGTCCAGATGGGTCCGCAACTGATCTTTGCGTCTCTCCAATTGCCAAAACCCCAACCTCGCAGTCGGAGCTGTACACCGTCACCTTCTCCACCCGCCAGCAAATATTCTTGTCTCTCACCCAGTGTTCATCCATCGTCGGCGTCGGGATACGCCCTCCCGACACTACCCCTGGCCAACACAAGATCATCCTGCATCGATCTTCACCGCCCCCTTCGTGGCTCTCTCTGTTGCCTACCAATCGCCATGAGCTAACGGACGGCCAGTCTCAACACTTCGAACGGTTACGGCGAGGGAGCGTCATTGAAGATCCGGAGTAGCGTCCTTCATCTCTCTAGGTCTCATTTAACTCGTGGACAGCAGTGGGGTCCTCGTCTCCTCACCTGCTATTCTGCACTCAATGTCCCTTTCTCACCGTCCTCCGCCCGTTCTGATGTTCCCTTCCCCCGGAGCAGCCTCCGGCCGTTTTATCCGTCGGACCTGATGCTCGCAAGATTGGGTTGAAAACACACAGAAAACCCTCTCGCCGGCACATCCAACCCGCGTCGCCGACGCAGCACGCACAGCAACATGAATTTAACAAGGAGACTCTGGTCCGCGCTGCGATGTCCTTTCCGGGTTGCGCGTCCGATTCTCCTGGCCCTTCTCTCACCCCCCTCCACTCCGCCTCTCCCGTACGAGACAAAGGACAGACGGACGCATCCCGTACTTGGTCGGGTAACGGAATTTCGATTTCTCGCGGTGGGATTACCAATGCAAAGGAGTTGGGGCAACGTGTCACTGTAGTTGGGTCCCACTTATCGAAGTTCGAACACATTGTATCGATGTACACGCATTAGATACCGAGTAGTGGCGACCACACGGGCGGACTACGACATTGTATGAGCTTGTGAATAGAGGAACACCGGCGTGATCGTAATCGACGCCTCTCCTGCTCATGGCTACATCCAACCCACCGACGACATCGATGATTACGCGGGGTGAGGTGCCCCGGGTCTATCCTCCGCAGGGTTGAGATGTCCATCAACGTGAAAGTCATTCTGGCCAGCACGAGGTCCAGCCCCAAGATCATCTCGTACACCGCATCCAGGCCGTTCTGGTGCAAAGGCTCTACAACACTGTATTTGAGTGGTTTGGTCGTTCGTCTGGAGGCTTTGTGATGACTCCAAAACTCTGGGATAAAGCACATTTCAGCACCAAAGTTATCCCCTCACTTCGTCACCCAACGCGGATGTATCGGTGTCAAGTCTGACGGGCATCTGAGA
>Ga0307517_10009920_pt1 | contig 13412 bp, 10 predicted proteins | sample 23_EM_MG_FD_194515 | JGI IMG/M metagenome (GOLD analysis project Ga0307517, IMG submission 194515) | Populus trichocarpa ectomycorrhiza microbial communities from riparian zone in the Pacific Northwest, United States - 23_EM | ecosystem: Host-associated > Plants > Roots > Unclassified | place...
ACCGGCGCTGGCTTATAAATAGCCGGATTGATTTGAGAACATTTAATGAGGTTTATTAAAGAATCTGGATGAGAGAATCAGGACTCGGCTATGCGGGAGAATCATACATGATCTTGATACTGTATATTGAAGATATAGAAGCGTGTAACAAACACATTCCCGTCAGCGCTTCGTTAAACGGGGAACGACTAATCGTAGTGCATATCGTGATCGTTGACTATCTTCATAGTCTCGTTTGGAGGAAGCCTTATCGATATAAGACCAGAAGGTACAGAGTCCAATCGCTAGAGGACTAGGTGCTCGCACTCGAGCCGTAAAGGTTTGCGTAAGAAGTAGAGTAATAGGTTTGTATATCTTGCACCACGGGAAGGTCACTGTCAAAGGGCTTGGCCCGTGCTCCAGTATCCAAGTGTTGTATTACTTAGATGGTTGCGTGAAGATCCTATCTCTTGGTCGGAACCAAGCGCCTTATATAGGCATCTTCTCACAACCTTAACCTTGGTGACTCATCACCTCGCGCTACCTAAACCTCTATGACTCATAGTGAGTCATAGCGCGAAATCCCTCAATGACTCATACGAGTCATCACCCAACATTCCGTTGACCAATCAAAACTCATAAACCAAGTCATGTGCTCAAACAAGTCACACGCGCGAAACTCATGACTCATAACGTGAGTCATGTGCGAAAGTCATTACCTCATATGACGTCACAATCGTGAGTCATGAAACCATCAACCAATCATAACATAACAATGACTCGCAAGTGCGCAGTCATGTAAAAACTATGAGTCAAACGACGTCATAGCGTAAAACATAAACAGGGGATGACTAATAACTGATTAGTCATGTGAAAACAAATTGGCTAAGTCAAAATTTGTGACAAAGCGACTTTAAACCCACATCATGAGTTCGCCAGACCAGTGAGGCGTGATACGTGATACGTGAGATGTGAGATGTGAGATGTGAAAAGAAAAGTGCTGCTGCCCCAGACGCCAGCAGACCGATGTCTGAGGAAGCAGCGAATTAATTCAGGTTGAGAGTACTCGAGCGGGGATGAGGGGCGGGATACGTCAGGACGCAGAGAAGAAGCGAAGCGGAGCGAGCACGATCAGGAGGAAGAGGCGATGAGAGGGAGAATCTGGGGTAGTCTGGACATCGGGAGAACGCAACGTTGCGTCAGGACGTAAGAAACGTTGCGACGTTGCGTCAGGACGTAAGGAACGTTGCGACGCAAGTCAGGACGCACAGGACCCAGGGGACGCAGAATATCCGGCGCTTGCGTCACGACGCAACGCCGGCGGATCAGACGCAAGATCCGTTTTTGCTGTTGTAGGAATCCCACCATCCACAATCCGCTAATATATATGTATCTAGGTTTCTACTCGTTTCCCTAAGTATCGACGGAATCCTACACGAATCAACAATCTCTCGAAGACGAGAGAAACTCAGCAAAATGACAGATAGTTTGGAATTGGGAGATGTTTACGGCGCGACGATCGGGCGGATAAAGGCGCAAGATGGGGACAAACCGAGACTCGGGGTGACGGCGCTGATGTGGGTCAGCCATGCGGAGCGGCCGTTGCAAGCAGATGAGCTCTGCCACGCCTTAGCGGTCCAGCTAGGCTCCACGGATTTTGATGTTGGCAACATCCCTTCGATATCGACATTGGTGAACTCCTGTCAAGGCCTTATTACTGTGGATATGGAGGCATCAACTGTGCGATTGATCCACTTTACCTTGCAGGAGTATCTTTCCGTTCATCCCGATGTATTCAGTAAACCTCACTCAGCAATGGCCGAAATTTGCTTGACCTATCTGAATTCCAAACAGGTCAAAGCCCTTTCCACCGCCCATTCCCCTGAAACCCGGAACACACCCTTCCTAGAATATTGTTCAGTATACTGGGGAGTGCATGCAAAAAGGGAGCTCTCAGACTACGGGAGATCACTTGCGCTGGAGCTGTTAAAGGAGGACTATAGCCTAATATCAACCGAATTACTCCTTGCGCATGCAGGTCTGTATGGCATGGACAACGGGACTTGTACTCCGTTTAGTGGGCTACACTGCGCATCGTTCTTTGGAATTGTTGAAGTGGCAGCTGCGTTGATAGAGGTGGGAGGTTCTGATATCAACGGGGAAGGGTTTTGGGGTCTTACACCACTTTCATGTGCCGCGCGTAATGGGCATGAAGGAGTGGTAACAATTCTGCTTGAGCGGGGAGAGGTCGACCCGAACAAGGCAAGTGAGAACGGCCAAACACCGCTCTTTTTTGCCGCCTGGCATGGGCATGAGGGAGTGGTAAAAATACTACTCGAACGGGAAGAGGTCAACCCTGACAAGCCAGATAAATGGGGCCGAACACCGCTCCGGGCTGCCGCTCAGAACGGACATGAGGGAGTGGTAAAAATACTACTCGAACGGGAAGAGGTCAACCCAGATAAGGCAGATGATTGGGGCAAAATACCGCTCTCGCATGCCGCTAAGCACGGACATGAGGGAGTGGTAAAAATGCTACTCGAACGGGAAGAGGTCAACCCTGACAAGCCAGATAAATGGGGCCATACACCGCTCTCGTATGCCACTTGGAATGAATATGAGAAGGTAGTAGCGCTCCTAAAATCTCGCAAAGCGGCAACCCCCAGTACCACTTGGGCCCCCGGAGACACCTCGTAGAAATACCCACCGTCTCTTCCCTTTCCCGCACGCTACCTTCTATGACGCACTCAGACATTATCCTGTCGACGGGGGCAATCTCATAACCTGTCAATGCAGCTGCACCCCATACCCTCTTTCTCCTTTCGAATATTTCTTCCCCGGCAGTGTGAGGATTTCCGAGTTTCCGTTTTCATGTTCCATAGTTTTCTTTGAGTCAAATTTTCATCCTTGCGAAAGGTCGAATTTATACATCGCTTGCAGATTTCATCCTGCTTTTACCCCTTCTCCCTCTGTAAATTCTAAGATTTCTTTTTTTCCTTGCATGTCTTTTTTCTCCCTCCGTTTTCTTAGTTCCCTTCCCCGGAATATTTAGACTGCGGAATATAGGGTTGTCTTTTTTTAAGTAGACAAATGCGGTGTATGATAGTGCAAGGATTGTTAAAAATTGGATATAAAGACCGGACAGTACCTGTGGTAGAAGACTAGTTTAATAGCACGTACTTGTACCAACCGGCCATTAGATATACCAGACCGGTTTCTTTAGGGACTGTGACAGAACCAATTTTAATCTCCTTTGGATAATCCTCCTCTTTCCGCAAGACACTACGAGTAGAAAAGGGAAAGGAAAAATATCGCAGGGAGTTTTGGTGTCTGTTTCAAGTCTTGGGGAATTTGGAAACCAATTTTCAATCTCAATTTTGCTAATTGGCCTCGAGTTCTGCCGCTGTAAGGTTTATACAGCAGAGTAGTGTCCCGGATGACTGGCGTAAATCATCTGTTATTAAAACCCAAGCCGCGAAAGAATACAAGTAGAAAATATCATAGATTGTAAAGTGGACGCATGATTAGCTAAGTACAGTACCTGCAAGGTATATATGATACCAGTATTATATCAATCTTCCGTCTCCTCTACCCTCTCATCCACAAGTATTCTACAAGCTCCATAAGTAACCGTGCAACAACCCAATTCCATACCCCAACATTAATAATCAGAAACACTCACCTTAATTCCACAATCTAGGTAATTCCAAGAATGCGCAAACATAACCACACCCCTCGCACATATCACTTTCATCAGCACGTGAGGACAGCCCCCCATCCATTGTCACCCTTATCCCAAAATAGCTCCATCCCAGCTTTGTATCGCAATAATACTCAAGTCTCTACCATAGCCTTTAGCAATGCCCTTGCACGGATCTTGGACTCGGGCTTTTTACTCTAATGCTTGCGCATTGAAAAAAGTATCCTGAAATATTGAGTCTGGCTTAGAGCTCACTTGGGTGGGTAGGAACAGGCACGACCGGTGTGGGTGAAGTCGGTGAATCGGGGAACGGGGACCGATGCGAGGTGGATAGCGTTTGATGACCTAGAGAAGACTTCTATCTGTGCGGGGCCGGAGGTGGAAGTCCGCGAGCGAGTGATTTTCCGTGACTAGTCTTCAGCATTTCCGTGCACCATACCAAACGGTAGGTTATTTCTAGAGACCCTTTGCAATCCCTGAACCAAAAAATTTCAATTATGCTATCATACTATAGAAATTTGAGGGTATCCATAGATAAACTATAAACAAACCACCACCCGGTAAAAATTAAAAATTAAAATGGAGAGGGGGGATGCGGAAGGCTTTTGTCGCCACGATCGTGCGGCTATAGGATATTCCAGCATTGCGATCAAGAGATTTCCAATATTTGGTTACACCGGATACTGTACGGTGCAATTTTGCTGTGCTTCTTCAAGGTGGCTGGCATGTTAGCCCGGGTTTTTCACAAGATCCAAAGGCTTTCCTAAAGAAGCAGCCTAAGTGGCTAAGGATCATTGTTCTTCGGGTATAATTTATCTCGCGAAACTTGGTAAGGATATCAATGTGAGATATATGTCCCGGGGTAGGTTATAGAGTGGGAACCATCGGGGGTTCTCTGTATGATAAAGACAACCTTATCGCGGTTTAATAACCAAGAAAATGGTCGTTCGCGTCGTGCAAGCATCCAGTTTTAACTGGGATACCTGACTTTTGATAAGAGAAATGGTGACTTTTATTCGTAATTGCAGTGGCCATCAATAATATATATTATTGGTGAACTTCCATCCCTAAAGTGGGAAATCCTTGTATCTTAAGTAGAAACTCTCGCTATCACCACCTGCGATGATATTTGTGGTTTCCACTAAGGATTGCTTCTCGCAGTCAGCCACCAAGGCTGCCATAATTTATCCATTGAATTAGTTGTGTTTGCTCTACGTCCGGCGCTTAGAGTTTATTTGTGAATGGTCATTTTTATGGTGCAACCCTTCTCTTTTCTTCGTTGTTCCATAAAGTGTTCTGTGTAACGCTGCCTTAATGCCAGAAGACCCCCGCTTTTCCTCAGCAAGGCCCCGCTTTCCCACAGCTCCCATATTTCCCCAGCTCCAAAATTCCCCCAGCTCCCAAGAATATCACCAACCGAGCATACTCAATAACTCCTCTACAACAGTGCAAGCAGCAAAATCGGAAGATGTCTCAAAATCCCACCCATCATAATATCAACTGCTTCAATAATACGAACTCCAATAACACGAACTATAATGTGCAGCATAACTATGTTGCTGCCGATGATCGGTCTCCACTCTTGACCTGGCTATCCCCCCTACAGCCCCAGTTACGGCATCGGGCCATCCAAGAACGCCGCGCCGGCGGTGTGGGAGAATGGCTCCCACAAATTGAAGAATTCAGAAGGTGGAATGAGGGGAGTGGTGAAGGTGAGGGCGATAAGGCAGTATTGTTTTGCTACGGAGGTCCAGGGGTCGGGAAGACATTTATCAGGTAACGAGAATTATCCTCGGAGGAGAGAAGAAAGGGATGGAGTCCGCGTGCTAACAGGCCATCATGTCAGTTCACTGGTAGTGGACACGCTCTCCTATCAGTCCAGGGGGCAAAACACAACTGTTACATGCTTCTACCTGGACTTCGCAGCGCAAAAGGAGCAGTCTGTGGCCAGTATTCTAGGTTCCTTAGTGAGACAGGTTGTTAGCGGAATGAAAAGGATTCCAGAGGAAATAACACGGGCTTTTGAAGAGCAAAGATTGTCTAATGCCGGACGGGGACCACCACTCCCGGATATCGTGAAGATGTTACAGTCCATCACATCCTCAGTGCGTACATTTGTATGCATAGACGCCTTGGACGAATGTGCGGTAGCGAATCGACTCAAGCTCCTTAATTCGCTCCAACAAATCCTCAAATCATCCCCCCACACACGAATATTCATCATCGCAAGGCCACATGTTCGGGCTGAGGTCGAAAAGCGTCTTCCTGGACGAGTGACAAGTGTGTTGGTAGGAACCAGCAAGAGTGATATCATGGGATACCTTCGTCTTAGACTAGACGAGGACGAAACTCCGGAAGCCATGAATGAAAGTCTCGAGGCAGACATTCTGGAGAAGATTCCCGAAAATATGTCAGAAATGTACGTAGGAGCGATTATACTAAGAATCCCACCATCCACCATCCGCTAATGGATATGTATCTAGGTTTCTACTCGTTTCCCTAAGTATCGATGGAATCCTACACGAATCCACAATCTCCCGGAGACGAGAAAAACTAAGCAAAATGACCAATGGATTGGAAGTGGGAGATGTTTACGGCGCGACGATCAAGCGGATAAGGGCGCAAGATGGGGACAAATCGAGACTCGGGATGACGACGTTGCTGTGGATCAGCCATGCGGAACGGCCACCGCGATCGGATGAGCTCTGCCACGCCTTAGGAGTCCAGCTAGGCTCCACGGAGTTTGATGTTGGCAACATCCCTTCGATGTCAACATTGGTGAACTGCTGCCAAGGTCTGATTACTGTAGATAAGGAGGCATCAACCGTGCGATTGATCCACTTTACCCTGCAGGAGTATCTTTCCGTTCATCCCGATGTATTCTGTAAACCTCACTCGGCAATGGCCGAAATCTGCTTGACCTATCTTAATTCCAAACAGGTCAAAGCCCTTTCGACTGCTGATTCTGATGATACTCGGAACACACCCTTTCTAGAATATTGTTCAATATACTGGGGAGCGCATGCAAAAAAAGAGCTCTCGGACTACGGGAGATCACTTGCGTTGGAGCTGTTAAAGGAGGACTATAGCCTAATATCAACCGAATTACTCCTTGCCCATGCAGATCTGTATGACAAGGACGACGAGACTTGTACTCCGTTTAGCGGGCTACACTGCGCATCGCTCTTTGGAATCCCCGAAGTGGTAGCTACTTTAATAGAGGTTGGAGGTTCTGATATCAACGGGGAAGGGGTTTTTGGTCTCACACCACTTTCATGCGCCGCGTATAATGGACATGGGGAAGTGGTGAAAATTCTGCTTGAGCGGGGAGAGGTAGACCCGGACAAGGTAACTGAGAACGGCCAAACACCGCTCTCGGGTGCCGCCTGGAATGGACATGAAGCGGTGGTGAAAATACTACTCGAACGGGGGGAGGTCAACCCTGACAAGCCAGATAATAGTGACCGAACACCACTCTTGGCTGCCGCTCGGAACGGACATGAGGGAGTGGTAAAAATACTACTCGAACGGGAAGAGGTCAACCCTGACAATGCAGATGAGGACGGCGAAACACCGCTCTTGGTTGCCGCTCAGAACGGACATGAGGCAGTGGTAAAAACACTACTCGGACGGGAAGAGGTCAACCCTGACAAGCCAAATAAATGGGGCAATACATCGCTCTCGCGTGCCACTCTGTACGGACACGAGAAAGTAGTAGCGCTCCTTCAATCTCGCAAAGCGGCAATCCCCAGCACCACTTAAGCCCCCGGAGGCACCTCCCCGTCGAAATACCCGCCGTCCCTTCCCTTTCCCGCACGTTGCCTTCTATGCCGCACTCAGACATTATCCTGTCGACGGGGGTAATCCCATAACCTGTCAATGCAGCTACACCCCATACCCTCCCCCTCCTCTCGACTATTTCTTTCCCGGCAGTGTGAGGATTTCCGATTTTCCGTTTTCATGTTCCATCGTTTTCTTTGAGTCAAATTTCCATCCTTGCGAAGGTCGGGCTTATACATTGCTTGTAGATTTCATCCTTTTATATTTACTTCTTTTCCCTCTATTAATTCATTAATGTCTTTTTCCTCTAGGGGTTTTTTCCCCTTCGTTTTCTCAGTTTTATTCCCCGGACGGTTTGGACTGCGCAATATAGGATTGTTTTTCTAAGTTATCATAGAGTAAGGCAGTGTATGATAGTTCAAGGATTGCCAAAATTTGGATTAAGACCGGACTGTATCTGCGGCAGAAGACTAGGATAATAGCACGTACCATCCGGCCATTAGCTATACCAGACCGGTTTCTTCAGGTACTATGATAGAGCCAATTTTGATCTTCTTTCGATAGCCCTCTTTCCGCAAGACAATGCGGGCAGGAGAAGAAAAAGAAAATCTTTGCAGGGTGCTTTGTTTTCTATATCAAGTCCTGGGGAATTTGGAAACCAATTTTCAATTCCAATTTTGCTAATTGGCTTCGAGTTCTGCCGTTGCATGGCTTATAACAGAGTAGTGTCAGAAGGATGACTGGCGTAAATCACCTGCTATCAAAACCCAAGCCACGGAAGAATACAGGCATAGATTGTAAAGTGGACGCATGATTAGCTAAGTATGATACCTACAAGGTATATGCCCATATTATATCAATCCTCCGTCTCCTCTACCCTCTCATCCACAAGTATTCTACAAGCTCCGCAAGTAACCGTGCAACAACCCAATTCCACATCCCAACACTAATAATCAGAAACACGCACTTTAATTCCACAATCCAAGCAATTCCAAGAATGCGCAAACATAACCACACCATTGGCACATATCACTTTCATTAGCACATGAGGACAGCCCCCCATCCATTTTCACCCTTATCCCAAAATTGCCCCACCCCGGCTTTGTATCGCAATAATACTCAGCAAGTCTCTACCATAGCGTTTAGCAATGCCCTTGCACGGATCTTGGACTCGGGATTTTTACTCTAATACTTGCGCATTAAAAGAGTATCCTGAGGTATGGAGTCTGGTTTAGAACTCACTTGGGTGGGTAGGAATAGGCACGATCGGTGTGGGTGAAGTCGGTGTATCGGGGAACGGGGGCCGATGCGAGGTGGATAGCGTTTGATGACCCGGCGAAGACTTCTATCTGTGCGGGGCCGGAGGTGGAAGTCGGCGAGCGAGTGACTTTCCGTGATCTCTCTGCAGCATTTCCATGCCTCGCAACCAAACGATAGGTTATTTCTGGAGACCCCTTGCAATCCCGGAACCAAAAATTTCAATTATGCTATTATATGAACTCGAGGGTATCCATAGATAAACTATAAACAAACCGCCCATCGGTAAAAATAAAAACAAATATAAAAAATACAATGGGGAGGGGGGGGGGTGCGGAAGACTTCTGTCGCCAGGATTGTGCCACTATAGAACATTCCATCGTTGTCAGTAAGCAAGAGCCTTCCAACATGTTGACACACCGGATACTAGAAATTTTCTGCGCTTCCCCAAGTCAGGTGGCATGTTAGCCCGCGGTTTTTCACAAAATATAGAGGGTTTCCTAAGGAAGCAGCCTAAGTGACTAAGGATCGAGGAATCATTGTGCTTCGGATCTAATTTGTCCAGCGAGACCTGGGAAGGATATCAATATGAGATATGTGTCCTTAGGGTGGGGCATGGTGGGAATTATTGGGCTCTTTGTATGATAAAGGCTATCTTATCGCAGTTCCATAACCAATCAAATTGTCGTTCGCATCGTGGAAGCATCTAGTTTTAACTGGGGTACCTGACTCTTGATAAGAGAAATGGTGACTTTTATTCGTAATTGCAGTGGCCATCTATAGTATATATTATTGGGGAACTTCCATCCCTAAAGTGGGAAATCCTTGTATCTTAAGTAGAAACTCTCGCTATCACCACCTGCGATGATATTTGTGGGTTCACTAAGGATTGCTTCTCGCAGTGTCAGCCACCAAGGCTGCCATAATTTATCCATTGAATTAGTTGGGCTTGCTCCACGTTCGGCGCTTAGAGTTCATTTGTGAATGGTCATTTTTATGGTGCAACCCTTCTCTTTTTTCTTCGTTGTTCCATGAGGTGTTATGTGTAACGCTGCCTTAATGCCAGAAGACCCCCGCTTTTCCTCAGCAAGGCCCCGCTTTTCCCTAGCTCCCATATTTCCCCAACTCCCAAATTCCCCCAGCTCCCAAGAATATCACCAACCGACCATACTCAACAACTCCTCTACAACAGTACAAGCAGTAACATCGGAAGATGTCTCAAAATCCCACCCATCATAATATCAACTGCTTCAATACTACGAACTCCAATAACACGAACTATAATGTGCAGAATAACTATGTTGCTGCTGATGATCGGTCTCCACTCTTGACCTGGCTATCCCCCCTACAGCCCCAGTTACGCCATCGGGACATCCAAGAACGCCGCGCCGACGGTGTGGGAGAATGGCTCCCACAAACTGAAGAATTCAGAAGGTGGAACGAGGGGAGTGGTGAAGGTGAGGGCGATAAGGCAGTATTGTTTTGCTACGGAGGTCCAGGGGTCGGGAAGACATTTATCAGGTAACGGGAATTATCCTCGGAGGAGAGAAGAAAGGGATGGAGTCCGTGCTAACTGACCACCATGTCAGTTCGCTGGTAGTGGACAGGCTCTCCTATCAGTCCAGGGGGAAAAACACAACTGTTACATGCTTCTACCTAGACTTCGCAGCGCAAAAGGAGCAGTCCGTGGCCAGTATTCTAGGTTCCTTAGTGAGACAGGTCATTAGCGGAATGGAAAAGATTCCAGTGGAAATAACACGGGCTTTTGAAGAGCAAAGATTGTCTAATGCTGGACGGGGACCACCACTCCCGGATATCGTGAAGATGTTACAGTCTATCACATCCTCAGTGCGTACATTTGTATGCATAGACGCCTTAGACGAATGTGCGGCAGCGAATCGACTCAAGCTCCTTAATTCGCTCCAACAAATCCTCAAATCATCCCCGCACACGCGAATATTCATCATTGCAAGGCCTCATGTTCGGGCTGAAGTCGAAAAGCGTCTTCCTGGACGAGTGACAAGTGTGTCGGTAGGAACCAGCAAGAGTGATATCATGGGATACCTTCGTCTTAGACTAGACGAGGACGAAACTCCGGAAGCCATGAATGAAAGTCTCGAGGCAGACATTCTTGAGAAGATTCCCGAAAATATGTCAGAAATGTACGTAGGGGCGATTATACTAGGAATCCCACCATCCACCATCCGCTAATGGATATGTATCTAGGTTTCTACTCGTTTCCCTAAGTATCGATGGAATCCTACACGAATCCACAATCTCCCGGAGACGAGAAAAATTAAGCAAAATGACAAATGGATTGGAAGTGGGAGATGTCTACGGCGCGACGATCAACCGGATAAAGGCGCAAGATGGGGACAAATCGAGACTCGGGATGACAACATTGATGTGGATCAGCCATGCCGAACGGCCACCGCGATCGGATGAGCTCTGCCAGGCCTTAGGGGTCCAGCTAGGCTCCACGGAGTTTGATGTTGGCAACATCCCTTCGATATCGTCATTAGTCAACTGCTGCCAAGGCCTCATTACTGTAGATAAGGAGGCATCAACCGTGCGATTGATCCACTTTACCCTGCAGGAGTATCTTTCCGTTCATCCCGATATATTCAGTAAACCCCACGCGGCAATGGCCGAAATCTGCTTGACCTATCTTAATTCCAAACAGGTCAAAGCCCTTTCGACTGCTGATTCTGATGATACTTGGAACACACCCTTTCTAGAATACTGTTCAGTATACTGGGGAGTGCATGCGAAAAAGGAGCTCTCGGTCCACGGGAAATCACTCGTGCTGGAGCTGTTAAAGGAGGACTATAGCCTAATATCAACCGAATTACTCCTTGCCCATGCAGATCTGTATGATAAGGACACCGAGACTTGTACTCCGCTTAGTGGGCTACACTGCGCATCGTTCTTTGGAATTGTTGAAGTGGTCGCTACTTTAATAGAGGTGGGAGGTTCTGATATCAACGGGGATGGGTTTTTTGGTCTTACACCACTTTCATGTGCCGCACAAAACGGGCAGGAGGAAGTGGTGAAAATTCTGCTTGAGCGGGGAGGGGTCGACCCGAACAAGGCAAGTGAGAACGGCCAAACACCGCTCTTTTTTGCCGCCTGGCATGGACATGAGGGAGTGGTAAAAATACTACTCGAACGGGAAGAGGTCAACCCGGACAAGCCAGATAAATGGGGCGAAACACCGCTCTCGTATGCCACTCTGTGTGGACACGAGAAAATAGTAGCGCTCCTAAAATCTCACAAAGCGGCAACCCCCAGTACCACTTAAGCCCCCGGAGACACCTCCCCGTCGAAATACCCGCCGTCCCTTCCCTTCCCCGCACGTTACCTTCTATGACGCACTCAGACATTATCCTGTCGACGGGGGTAATCCCATAACCTGTCAATGCAGTTACACCCCATACCCTCCCCCTCCCCTTTCGACTATTTCTTTCCCGTCAGTGTGAGGATTTCCGAGTTTTTTTCATGTTCCATTGTGTTTTATTTGAGTCAAATTTCCATCCTTGCGAAGGTCGAGTTTTTACATTGCTTGTAGATTTCATCCTGTCATATTTAATTCTTCTCTCTTTGTAAACCCTTACGTCTTTTTTCTTGTATGTTTTTTTTTCCCCTTCGTTTCCTTAGTTTTCTTCCCCGGAAGATTTAGACTGCATAATATGGTGTTTTTGTTTTAGGGTGGAGAAATGCGGTGTATGATAGTTCAAGGATTGTTAAAAATTGGACAAAGACCGGAGTGTACCTGTGGTAGGAGACTAGTTTAATAGCACGTACAACTGGCCATTAGATATACCAGACCGGTTTCTTCAGGGACTATGACGCAAGGGATTTTGATCTTCTTTCGATAGTGCTCCTCTTTCCGCAAGACAATGCGTGTAGAGGAATAAAAATAAAATTTTGCAGTGTGCTTTGATTTCTATATCATCAGGTCCTGGGGAATTTGGAAAACCAATTTTCAATTTCAATTTTGCTAATTGGCCTCGAGTTCTGCCGTTGCATGGATACAGCAGAGTAGTGTCGGAAGGATGACTTGCGTAAATCACCTGTTATCAAAACCCAAGCCACGGAAGAATACAGGTCGAAAGTATCATAGATTGTAAAGTGGACGCATGATTAGCTAAGCGCCTGCAAGGTATATTTTTTTTATTTTTATTTTTTTTTATATTCATGTATTCGTTGTTTAAGGTACAAGAAACGATATGGAGCGCTAGCTATGACCGAAACAAAACCCATAAACAATCCAACGACCCGCTTCACCCCCTCATGGGAAAAATCCAACCCCTCTAACCCAGAGCCCATCCTCCCCCCTAACAGCACCTAAGACGAAAGCAAGACGAAGCAATACCTTCCTCCAGACACGTAAGGAAAGACAAGTATAGAAAAGAAACCAGGGAAAGACACAAACCCTTCGGCGGGCCCCCCAAAAACAAAAGAAAAGATTCTTACGGCACCAAGTGCCGACGGGAAGGGAAGATAAAACTACTGTTGCCAGATGCCTAAGGGAATTCCCCGAACCTATCGGCTTAGGGGCAAGGCCTTGTCACGGGCGGACTGCCCGGAATGTCGGCGACGCTTCGGACTTTAGCATGGGCCAAGGAGGTAGTGCTATACCATGACACAGCGTAACCTAATGCGAGGTTTGCGACCGTAGAGTAAATCGCAGGAG
>Ga0307517_10009921_pt1 | contig 13412 bp, 8 predicted proteins | sample 23_EM_MG_FD_194515 | JGI IMG/M metagenome (GOLD analysis project Ga0307517, IMG submission 194515) | Populus trichocarpa ectomycorrhiza microbial communities from riparian zone in the Pacific Northwest, United States - 23_EM | ecosystem: Host-associated > Plants > Roots > Unclassified | place...
TATTTGGTTATCATATCAACTGGATGTTTTACTTCTCCTGTAAGAACTTCAAACCAGATGTTCTATTTTATTCTTTATACTTTGATACTCAAACTTTTAGATTTATTTTCAATTTGATCCAAGGCTTTTAATATTATAATCTAATCTTTGAATTCGATTTTTCTTATACCTTGAATTCAAATTATGAATATAGTTATAAAAACTAATCGAGAATATCCTTTATTACTAAAGAGAAATAAAATTGAAAACCCCCCTTAAAATTCAAAGACTAAACATTAATTCAAAAATTGAAATTAAACAAAGTTCAAGCTGTTAAAAACCTGGGATTTCTACCCTTCAAATGTTAAACCAAAAATAATCTTGCAAGTATAAAAATAACCCCAAATTCCATCTAGCCTTCAAATGATTTTAAAGACATACATGCTTCTATTATATATAGAAGGACTAGAGGATACCCATCAACCTAGCAGCACAAGTATACATCAAGTAATTTAATCATTTCATGTCTTTAAGTACATCATTCGATCATCAGACTAAAGAGGTGTCTGAGGTCTTGCAGTGTACAATGTATATCATGTTTTGAAAAAGAGATACCGACTAATATTGTTTAACAACAATAAGAAAGATAATCATCTCTGTAGAGCAACAAAATCGATACTTTGACAGCAATGTAATTATTCAACGGTTACTTAGTGTTGGTTGTGTTGGGAATTAGATTTTTAAGCTATCGATGAATGAAACTGATATAATTTAAAAAATGTATATTCTATACAATCATTATTTACAGAGATTAGAAGTCTATTAATACACAAAAAAACCTATTCTATTTTTTACAATACACGTTTAAAGGCAAGAATAAAGTTTTACCCTTAAATCAGGTGATTCCTGTATTTTCTCTATTGATCCTATAATTTCTCAAGCTCATGACAACACTCCCTCTCAAGTTGGTGCATACAAATGTTAGATGTTCAACTTGTTAGATGAGTTGTAGAAATTCTTACTACAAATGGCTTTTGTGAGTAAATCCGCTAGTTGGTTTTTAAATTTGACAAACAAGAAACAAATAATTCTGGCCTGAAGATTCTATTTAATAAAATATAGATTTATCTCTATATGTTTTGTCCGGTCATGTTGAACTAGATCATATAAGATATCAATAACAACTTTATTATCACAAGAACAAGTCCATTTCACAGTTAGGAGCAAAGTTGATTTCTGTTAAGAATCTTTTAAGCAAGAGAAGTTCAGAAAGACCCTTAGTCATCCCATGGAATTCAGCCTCAGCACTCGACAATGCCACCATTTTTTATTTCTTACTTCTCCAAGTAACAAGATTCCCTCCAACAAAGGTGAAATATCTCAAAGTTGATTTTCTATCGAAAATATTTCTTACCCAGTCTGCATCTGTATATCCTTTTACCCTTAGATGGTTATGTTTTGAAAACATAATTTCCTTTCTAGGAGAAGACTTCAAGTATCGAAGAATTTTAATCATTGTTTCCATGTGATCTTTATTTGGACAATGCATGAATTGACTTACTACATAAATATTTGGGCATGTGAGATAAAGATAAATAAGTTTTCCTACAAGTCTCGAGTACCTCACTTTATCCATAGGTACTGGGTTAGTGTATTCTCCAAGTTTATGATTATAAACAATTGATGCGTCTGCAAGTTTGCACTCTAGAAGTCCAACTTTAAATAGTAAGTCTATAAAATATTTTTATTAGGAAAGAAATATACCTAGCTTTGATCTAGAAATCTCAATTCAAAATATTTTAGTCCTTCTAGATTCTTCATCTCAAATTTAGTAGCCAACTCCTCCTGAGTCTTGATATTTATTTTGGATTATCTCATGTAATAATCATATCATCCAAATAGACCATTAGTGCAATCACCTTGCCTCGTTGATGTTTTAGAAATAGCATATGATCTGAGTTGTTTTGTTGAAAACCATGTTTCTTCATTGCTAAGATAAATCTCTTGAACCATACTCGAGGTGATTGTTTTAATCCATACAGTGCTCGCTGCAATTTGCACACTATCTTGGATTCTGAGGTTGCCATGTAGCTTGGTGGAATATTTATATAAACTTTCTCTTTAAGATCATCATGGAAGAAGGCATTTTTTAAATCAAACGGATGTAATGACCAATCAATATTAGCTGTAAGAGATAACATCACCCTAATTGTGTTCAACTTGGTCACTAGTGAAAAGGTCTCTTGATAATCCACACTATATGTTTATGTATAGCATTTTGCTACTAGTCGTGTTTTGTATTTCTCAATTGATCCATCTATTCTGTGTTTGATAGAAAACACCCATATGCACCCCCACCAGTTTTTTTCCTTCGAGTAGGGGTACCAAGGTCCGTGTTCCATTTTTAAGCAGAACATCCATTTCTTCTTTTATAACTTTAGTCCACTTGGGATCAGTCAATGCTTCATGAACACTTATAGGTACATAACATGAGGAAAATGCATGTACAAAGTTTTTAGAGGTTAAAAAACCCTTTTAATAGATACAAAATTTGCAACTAAATACCTTGACCTTCGTTATTCAAATTCTAGAGAATATCTATTGGGTGGTTTGCCTAGATTATACTTGAAAGGTAAAGTATAACCAATAGTGGTATCTATATCATGAGAATTTGGAGACGTAGTAGGAGAGCTTACCTCAGGAATATTCTTAGAAGAAGGATAGTCATGTACTAAGTAGATATGAGGTTCTATATCTGCTTTAGTTGTATCTCCCAGTATGCTTGTTGTAGTTGTATCATCTAGTGAAGTAATTGGCACATCTAATTTTGTCTCAGATTCTATGTTTTCTTCATTAAACCATTCAAATTATAACCAATTTGACACTTCTTCTAAGTACTCCCCCTGACGTGGCTTTTGAAAAGAAGATGTTAGACTCTAGAAATGTAACATTCATAGTCACATAAGTGTGTTTACTGACTAGATCATAGCACCGGTATCCTTTTATATGAGAGCCATATCCCGAAAAAAGACCTCGGATAGCGCAAGGATCTAATTTAGTGTGTTGGTTCTCATGGAGGTTGACAAAGGCGACACATCCAAAGATTCATAGGAGGATCATCAACATTGAAGACAATGAGACATAGGTCGAAAGCACTTGAAACGGGGTCTTCAAGTTTAATACTTTGAGGGCATTCGATTGAGGAGATGCACTGTTGTGGTAACCACATCAGACTAATATCGGCTAGGCAAGTTCGTGCCAAGTAATAGTGCCCAAGTAGTTTCAAGAATATGTTAATTTTTTCGTTCAACAATTTCATTTTGCTGAGGGGTCTGAGGGCATGAGGTTTCATGAATAAGTCCATGTTGTTGACAATACTGAAACACATTGAGGACTTTATTTTTGTGTTTCAGTAAATAAAGTCACGTCATGTGAGTACAATCATTTACAAAGATCACAAACCACTGAATACTAGACATAGTAGAAACTGGGGAAGGACCCACACATTCGAGTGAATTAAAGCAAATGAAACATCACTTTTATTCATATTCAAAGGATAATGTACTCGATGACTCTTAGCTAAAATACAAGTATCACACTTAAGATTAGAATCTGACATGTTTATGAATAACTCATGAAACAAATGTTTCATATAACCAAAGGATGGATGCCCCAACCGTCGATGCCAAAGTCAAATCCAATGCCCTTCGATGCTTACTGGATGATGCATGTGAGTTGCCCTATCTATACTGAAATCATCTATGTAATATAGCCCCCTCTTTTTAGTACCATGCCTAATGATCTTCTTGATGAGAATATCCTGAAGTAAACAAAAGGTAGAGTAAATAAGTACCACATAATTCAGATCAGTAGTAACTCAAATAACAATTTATGTCAGAGAGAAGGGAGAAGCATGGTATTATATAAAGGCAACGCAGGGGATAATGTGATTGTGCCATCCCCTGTAACCGGGGATATAACTCCATTAGCATTAGCAATGCTGGTTCGTTGTGGCAAGAAGGCTCCGTGAAGTCAGTAGCATCAAAGGTCATGTGGTCGGTGGCCCTAGAGTCAAGAATCCACTCATTGTTCTCGACATCCGGAGGAGAATTAAATAGTGTAACACCTTGATCAATGACTGACGTGGTTCCTTAAGGAGTTTCAGTCCACTAATCAGGATATCCATGCAATTTGAAGCAGTTGTCACGAGTATGTCTCTGGTTGCCACAATGAGAGCATTTATTTGTATAAGAGGTGCATGCCTTAGCTGTCATACCAGATTTTTCCACTGCCTAGTGAGAGTGTCTTGAGGTGTCCAGATTTGAAGCCAGCACAACTCCTGGAGTGTCATCAGCACCTTCTTTGTTCATGACAGCCTGACGGACAGCTTCCCTACGGACATGGGCATAAGCTTGTTCAACCGTGGGAAATGGCCTCATCTGCAATACACCACCTCGAATTGTGTCGAGTCGGTTATCGAGACCATCCAAAAAAACATAGACTCACTCTTCTTAAAGTACTGTATTATACTTTTGTATATCAGCAGTACACTCCATGGGATTTGGACGGCGAAAATCTATTTCAAGCTAGAGACCTTGAAGATCATTGTAGTTTTTTTCCAGAGAACCACCACCTTGTTTTAGACGAGTCACACATCTTAAGTGGGCATAAACTTGAGAGTTATCACTGCCGTCAAAATAGGTAGTAGCAATAGCATTCTACATCGATTTTGCTGTTGGAAACCGAATAAAGTTACCAATCAGGGAGGGATCCATGGAATTGATCAGCTATCCTTTGACAATGGCATTGTCTGTGCACCATTTTCGAAAGGAAGGATCTGTCTAAGGGGGCTGGGGAAAATCACCATTAATATATCCCAACGTATCTTTGCCAGAGATATACATCTCAACAACTTGAGACTAGGGTCCATAGTTGGTGTCGTCCAGCTTTGTCCCAATAGGAACAGCAGAAAGTTCAGTAGGAAGGGCTGAAGTTTTGGTTAAAATATTTGCCATTTTTATGGTTAATTCAGTGATGAAAGAGTTGGAACACTACCAAAGTTGTTCAAGTCATGATCTCCATGGGTGTACAGGGAGGGAGAAAGGGAGCTGAGAATATGTGGATCAAAGGTTAACAGTAAAAGAAAAATCCCAGAGCCAACCAGGCTCTGATACCATGACAGAATTTGGAAAATGTATATTCTATACAATCGTTCTCTACAGAGATTGGAAGTTTATTAATGCACAAAAATCTATTATATTTTTTACGATACACGTTTAAAGGCAAGAATAAAGTTTTACCCTTAAATCAGGGGATTCCTATAATTTCTCTACTGATACTATAACTTCTCAATGACAGCTCACGCCAACAGAAACTTCAAGCTTTCGATTGTAAAAAGAATGAAAATACTCTTCCACGGTGAGGGTGTTGTATAGAGGTTCACTTCCAGACTTGGTAAGTTCTTCGATGATGTGGGATAGCAGAAGGTAACGATGGACTGCCTCTCCTTTGATTTGTTTGCTACTGCTCTGTGATCTGGTGCTCTGTATACCCCATTGCTTATTATCTGCATGATTTATAGCTACTAAATACTTATAAGCTTCTGTTCCAGTTTCATCAAAACACGTTATATCTTTTTGATGCTGTCAGGTGAAATATAACAGATCCTTACCTCAGTAATATGTCCCGTGTTTACAACAATAGCACCATGTATTGGTTCAACAAAGACCCCACTACCATCCTTCAGAACCTGCCATCCCTGTGTGTTGCCCCCCTCAAGCAAGAGAGTGATTCAGAGTTATCAGCAAGTGGAGTTATCCCCATAACTTGCTCTGGCTGAGGACGAGGGTAGCAATTCATCCTTATGTGATATAGTCCTTCTTGATAAGCCTCGCAAAGCTCTTGACCGTCAATTGTAAGCCCCATGGCCATGAACCTTGTTAAGTCAACTACAACTTGCCTTATATCTTGAGAATACTTGTCCAAATATTCCCTAAAAGACAAAATGTGGACTGTTTTGAATTAGGACATCATTAGAATGTGTCAAGCTATAGCTTAATTATGTAGTAAGATAGCTTGCAAATTAGTACTAACATAGTTAGTACCTGAATTTTTGAGGTTTTGCAGGCCAGAATTCAAGATTTCTGTCTTAGATAGGAAGAGCTTTGAGGAAAATCATGTCATTCAAATCAAGCTTTTGTTCTTCAGAGATAACATAAGCTTGGCCTAGCCTTCAAGACATCCTGGTTTCTGTTTCCACCGTTTCTTCCCTGTTAAAGGAAGTTCAAAGAATTCTCGTACTTGCTTCCTTGTATTTCTTGTTAGTTCATCTGAAACTCCATGGTTTAGTAACTGCAAAATTCCTTTCTCTTTCGACTTTTTTCCATAAATAAAAGAGTAAAAGCAGAGCTTTATACTATTCTTCGAAAAAGAAAAGAAAAGGGCAGAGCTGAACAGTTGGGAGATAATCAAAGAGGATATCCCACCTTCTAGCAATCAAATTTAAATGATCTCTTCAATAATCTTAACTCAAGCAAGATTCAGCAATTAATAATTGCTTGAATGGTTGAAACAAGCATGGAGAGAACAACATCAAAAGCTATGATTAATGGGATGATAAATAGTATATGTTACCTGAAATATGCCAGAGTCTTTGCACGCAGCATGTAGTCTTTTGACATTATATTTTTCTTACACATTAGCTAGGATTTGATTTTAGATAAAATAGAAGCTTAATAACTCTAACTGATGAGTAACATAAAATTAATAAGTTAATTCTATTAGTTTTCCTTTTCCTTTTCTTTTTGTTATTTTTTTATAAATACAAGTACATGCACCCAAATAAAACAAAGGGTAAGAAACTTTATTTATTTTTATGAACGAGCTTGGACTCAAGGGTCAAGCCGATATCTTAGATAATGAGTTAATCTCTTAATTGTGATGATTTGAATCGTTATCTCTAGTTAAGATGACTGATGAATAATACATGATATTTGTAAAAGGTCATATCTTATGAATTTAGGGACTTTCCGATACTTAAATGAATATCATTTCAAAGAAAATGCAATTATTTTTTAGATAAGAGTTCTAAGAATAGATATACAATAAGGAGTGGAGAAAAAAGAGAACTTGCCTTTGAGATATATCATGATCTCTTTTATAGCACACGAGACTTATCTCTTTCTGGAAATAATGGGTTAAAGTGTTAGCAAAATATCTCTGACTTATCATGATAAAAAAAAAATTATGACTCGTCATGGGGTAAAATATTTCTGACTCATGGTATAATCATGGATCCTAAAAATTTTCAGAGTTAAAACGAGCAGGGGCCTGGAAATGATCAGTCTGACAGCTCGCTAGATCAATACATGCCTAGGCTCAGCGCTCAAAGATAGTGGGTCAGGTAACTCGTCAGACCCATATATATCTGAACTTAGCGCTTGGCTGAACCTAATGATGTTAAATTATTATTTTATCTTTAGTTACTCTTAGAAAAGAAGATGCATGTAAAAACAAAAAATATTGATCCATCCATAATATAATTTTATATAATTGAACAAATCTTAAATATATTTCTATTTTTAGTTGTGTTTATTACCATATCTGATTTTTCAATGTGTCCTTATATAATAGGTTCCAAAAAAAATTTGTTTCGGTGTTTGAGAATGTGGTAGCGGTTGCATTTTAAAATGTTTTTTTTTTATAAATGTATTAAAATAATATATTTTTTATTTTTTAAAATTTCTTTTTGATATCAACACATTAAAACAATTCAAAAACACTAAAAACATAATTTAAAATAAAAAAATCAATTTTTCATGAAAAAATAGGTTCATTCGCAGCACTAAATAGACACTTAATTCAGCAATATGTCCATGCCCATTGTCTAACTTGTTTATATTTACTTTTAATTTTTTTAATTTATTTTCTTTTCTTTTTCGTAATGGATCGCCTCCATCATCAAATCTTTTTAGATGCAAGGGATTTTTTCATAGGTCCATTTCACGAGTACTCGTTTTTTTTTCCTCGAACTTTTTTTTAGCTACACACCCGTTCTTCATATCTTACGAGCAATAATGAAGTTCTAAAGTTTCCATTTAGTATATATAAAAAAACAAAACTATTAATTATCAAGATATCTTTTCCACCTTTCAAGACAACAATGCCTTCCTTGACATTCAATTAATTTTGAATTAAAATATTTTCAAAATTCTTATAATATTAAGGGTATGTTTATTTTGCATAAAATATTTTATCAAAAAATATTTTTTAAATTTTTTTATGTTTGTTTTTATAAAATGGTTTAAAAAAATATAAAAATAGATTAATATAAAATAATTTATAATTAATCTTCAAACTTAGTATGTTTATTAAACAATATTTTCGACCTTCAAACAAAAATATTAACAAGGGTTTAAGAATCAAAGAAGATTAAAGCACAACTGTTTTTTTTTGTTCGTTAGCATATATTTTACTTTGAAAGAAAATCATGTGTCCTTTGAAAATATTACTCTAATCTTTGTGAGAAAGAGAAGCATCTCTACTTTTAACTAAAAACACAACTTATTATTTTTTTTGTTTAATTTTTTTAATTAATAGCATAAATTTAACCTTTGATATATATATATATATATATATATATATTACATTCCTTTATTTAAACTTTAGTCAAACAACTTGTCTGAGATTCGAGTGACAAATTGAACAGGTTAATCCGAGTCAAACTAAAACAATGTCATTTTAAGAATTATTTTTTTAAGATAAAACGATAATTTTTGAAGAAGAAAAAAAGATCACAAATTAGGTTTTGATTTGGTTGAATGTGAAAGATTAAACAAATATACGCTGACAGAAGATGAAGAAATTTATTCTTTACATTCTTCATAATGTTTTACAATGTACATATATATGCGTACAACTTGAAAATAGGATAAGTGCAGGTATTTGAATTTTAAACTATAACAGATTATCTTTATTCATCCTTCTGATCTTCCTCTATCTTCTTCTGATCTTTCTCTTATGCTTGATTATGTTCCTGATTTTGTTGAGGTTGTTATGCTATTCAATACTCTAACATCCCCTCTCAAACTGTGGGGAAGAAAACAGACACACAGTTTGTCTCTTAGAAAGCAATATCGATTTGCAGTATGACTTTTTGTAAAGACATCGGCAATTTGGTTCTGTGTTGAGGTATGCTGAATTTGAATATCATGATTAACCACCTTCTCCCTGACGAAATGGTAGTCAATTTTGATGTGTTTCGTGCGTGAATGAAAGACAGGATTAGAAGCTAATGCACTAGCACTGACATTATCACACCATAAGTTTGGGGCAGTAGACAATGTGATATGTAATTCTTGAAGAAGCATGCGAAGCTAGTACAATTCAGCAGTTGTATGAGCCATGCTTCTATATTCAGCCTCTGTGCTAGATCGAGAGACAACACTCTGCTTTTTGTTGCACCAAGATATAAGATTAGTGCCAAGAAACACACCATAACTAGTGGTGCTCCGCCTATCATCAGGATTGCCTGCCCAATTAGAGTCACAGTAGGCATGCATTGTGATTGTCCCTGGAGTGTAAAGAAGACCAAACTCGATAGTACCTTTTAGATAGCGTAAGACACGTTTGATAGCTATCCAGTGCAGTTCACGCGGAGAGTGCATAAACTGGCATAATTGGTTTACTGAGTAGGAAATATCTGGTCTTGTGATTGTGCAGTATTGAAGAGCCCCTACAACTTGTCGATATTCAGTTGGATTTTCTAACCGTTCAACAGCAGTAGATGAGAGTTTGGAGCCAGAAGATGATGGACAACGGAGAGGCCTTGCACCAAGCATGTAGGTATTGTTGAGCAAATCAGTGATATACTTAGTCTGTCGCATATGTAAACCAGCTTGGTTCCTAAGTGCTTCAACACCAAGAAAGTAGCTCAATTCACCCAAGTCTTTAATTGGAAACACATTCTGTAGTTGATCAATAAAATAATGAACTGCTTGACTGTCGGATCCTTTGATTATTATATCATCAATGTATACTAACACAAAAACATGTAAAGTGTCAGAATTGTATGTAAACAATGAATAATCCATCTTGAATTCTGAAAAACCAAAGTCAAACAGCTGTTGTGAGAGGCGTTTGAACCAAGCTCGAGGAGCTTGTTTGAGGCCATAAATAGACTTGTGTAAATTGCATACATGATCAGGAAAGGTTTGATCTTCATAACCTTTTGGTTGTTCCATATATACTTCTTCATCTAGAATACCATGCAGAAAAGCATTGGAAACATCCAATTACCGAATATTCCATTTGAACAAGACTGCAAGAGAGAGGATTGACCTGATGGTAGTAGGCTTCACTACTGGGGAAAAAATATCAAAGTAATCAATACCAGGAATTTGTTCAAACCCCTTAGCTACAAGTCTTGCTTTGTAGCGATCAATACTGCCATCAGGATGTCTTTTAAGCTTATACACCCATTTATTTCTGACAACATATGTATGTGAAGTTCTAGGATAGGGAGACCATGTGTTATTTGCTAGTAAGCATCAAATTCACGTTGAGATGGTTCTTTGACATGGTATCAGAGCCTTGATGACCAAGTGGTCACGAGTTCGAATCTCACCACCCCCATTTATTTGATAAAAAATAAGCACAATGTAATGTGGGCCTGTGCAAGTTTCAAACCCGAAGGGTTTTCACTTGAGGGGGTGTGTTGGAAAATAATATAAATCATATCATATGACCTTACCTAACAGCTTAAGCTATTGGGTTTAAATGGTTCTTTGACAGAATGGATCATATCAAATCAACTCTCATCCAGTTTAATTTAAAACCCATCCTGTATCAGAGTCACCAAGTTAACATGCTAAAAGATGCCTAGTTTAATAATATTACAACCATCTCAAAATCATCATCACGACCACTTCACTATTACCACCATCTCCTCCACCACCATCATCTTGCTGCTGCCACTACCATCATTAAAAAATATTTTGCATGTAAAATATTTTTTACCTCTAAAATATTTTATGCAAAACAAATTAACCCTAAAAAATAGAGACAAAGATATTAACAAGGGTTTAAGAATCAAAGGAAGATTAAAGCACAACTGTTTTTTTTTTCGTTAACATATATTTTACTTTGAAAGAAAATCAAGCATACTTTGAAAATATTACTCTAATCTTTGTGAGAAAGACAAGCATCTCTACTTTTAACTAAAAACACAAATTATTATTTTTTTTATTTTTTTTAATTAAAAGCATAAATTTAACATTTGATTTTTTTATATAGATATTACATTCCTTAATTATTGTTTTATATTTTAAAATCATAAAAATTTAGTCAAACAACTTGTCAAAGATTCTGGTGACAAAGTAAACAGGTTAACCTGAGTTAATCTAAAACAATATTATTTCAAGATTTGTTTTTAAAGTTAAAATGATGATTTTTAAAAGAAAAAAAAGATCTCAAATCAGGTTTTGATTTGATCGAATGGATCATATCAAATCAACTCTCATTCAATTTAATTTAAAACTCAACCTGAGCCAATGACCATGTTAGAGAGTCACCAAGTTAATCTGCCAAGAAAGGCCTAGTTTAATAATATTGATTTAAATATTTATAAGCATACACAACCATTAATTTTATCCAACACTATTTTTTAAATTCTTATAAGTTATGGCTTGATCCATCAATTAATAAGCAATGACATCAAATTAGTCATGTCAATGATTCCTAAAAATCAATTTATTTATTTTTTATTCTTTGCAGCTCTCACAAGTTGTTTGAACCTAAGATTAAATTCAATTTTAAGGGTTAAATTAATTTTTATATTTAGGATGTTTTTGATGGTATTGATTTGAATTCCAAGTGAAATTCAAATCATAAAAAATAGGCAAAAACAAATTAGAAAGGAGATCCTTTGATTTACTGCAACAATTCCAAATTGAATTGAATTTAAACTGCAACAATATTATTTTTTAAATAATGTTATTTTTATATTTTTATAAAATAAAAGGAATTGGGTTGACTCCACCTAACCTGTTCATGACTTGTCCCGGGTTAGCATTGGGTCAGATTTGAAAACTATGCAATAAATAACTTTTAAAACCCATGACACGAGTTATTAGACCGAAAGCAATATGCATGGAGAAAACAAGAAGTCCAATCATTAACAAATCAAATATCAAATGATGAAATAGAGAAAAAATCAATTACATGAAAGGATTTCAAATAAGAAAATAGTAATTAAAAGAATAAGAGTGAAAATCAAAATTAAAAATAAATTAGAGGTCAAGAACAATGTTTTTGATTGAAAGGTTAAATTAAAAAAAAATCAAAAGAATGAGAATCATATTAGAAAAAACAAAACACCACAAACATGGATCGGAAGATAAAATTAAAAACCACAAAAACCTTGATAAAAGAGCCAAGAAAAAAATAGAAATTAAAAGAAGAAGGACCAAATTGAAAAAATTATATATGACAAATTAGAATTGATGATTAAATTGAAAGTAAATAAAATTTAATAAAAGAGCCAATAACAAAAACTAAAAATCAAAAGAAAAAGGACTAATGTTAACATATTAAAAAGAAAAAGGATTAGCTTATACTTTTCGAGTAGGAAAGAGAAAGAAAAAAAAGTTCACCATCGTGAAATTATTCAACAATTATTGACACATGTCGCATTAGAAGGAAAACACAGCAACGCATCCAACAATATAATAAAATGGCATTTTTTTGCTTCTTTTTATTATTCGATTTGTATATTTGGTTATCACTTGTACAGGCCTTGGATGCGCTAAGCCATTTTCAATTAATTATCTCTTTTAATTTTTTTATTTTAATATTTGTACCCATAAAAATTGTTCAGTCAAATATTTTTATTAAAATATTGACGTGATAGTTAACTCTTCATTAAGTGTGTCTAGGTTGATATTATTTTATTTTCATTTTGTAAATACAATGTTATATGGAGTACTTATACATTATATATTTTTTATTTTTTTATTTAATACTTATATTGATAAATTTTATTCAATTAAATATTTTTATAAGCTTCAGTTACAAATCAATTTATATATCAGTTATCTTTAATACAATACATGGACTCATATGGTCAAAATAATCATCATATATTTTGCTATTTTGAATGTTTTTGATTTCCTGTCAAGAAACAAAAATAACAGAAAATTTAAAAAATAATAATAAAAGTAATTAAGTAGGTGAATTTATATTTTTCCTACACTTTAGTTAGGATTTGATTTTAGATAAAATAGAAGCTTAAGAACTATAACTAATGAGTAACATAAAATTAATAAGTTAATTCTATTAGTTTTCTTTTTCCTTTTTTTCTATAAATGATAAGTAGATGCACACAAATAAAACAAAGGGTAAATAATTTTATCTATATTATCGAGGTTCATATGAAT
>Ga0307517_10009922_pt1 | contig 13412 bp, 10 predicted proteins | sample 23_EM_MG_FD_194515 | JGI IMG/M metagenome (GOLD analysis project Ga0307517, IMG submission 194515) | Populus trichocarpa ectomycorrhiza microbial communities from riparian zone in the Pacific Northwest, United States - 23_EM | ecosystem: Host-associated > Plants > Roots > Unclassified | place...
TCTCATCTTAAACCCGTTATTGTCTTTCCCATTATCTCCTCCCCCCCCCCCCCCCCTCCTCTTCTCCCTACTCGTTCTTTATTCATAAAGAGTAGTAATTGAAGACTGGGTTTCCCCCTTTTCAAAAATTTCACAACTAGCTAGGATTGGTTGTAATACGGCAGGGTGGAGTATGTGAGGGCTGTGTTAGTAGATTGGTGACCCAGTGCATGGATGGCCGAATCGGGGCCTGATTTCGAGTGATTCGGCATGAATATTCTGTAGCGTGAGGGAAACAGCATTCTCATTGGTGGTGCTTCTGGATATAAATGGGCGGCGCACACTACAAGATGCCCTTCAAAGTAGAGCTTTTATAATTCTGCAACCCCTCCCCTCCAGCACTAAAGTTGGCCATCGCTCTTACTACCCTACCCCGTCCCCCATCCCGCAATCGGAGATCAAAGAGTTTTCAAAATGATAGCTCATCCACGCGGGAGTTAGTCATACTAGCGACTAAGTGAGGGTCATGTAATTTACAATACCGAGTCGGGCACGGGAATGCATTCCCTCACAGAACCTTTCCACCATTCCCTTTCCTTTACCAACTATCAAGCTAGTGTGTATAGAATACCCGCCTCCCACACAAACTTGAATGTCAAGACTACAGGACTGGAATTTATCTTAAGTATTAAGAAGGATGGCCTGGTGCATGAGAGACACTGAAGAAAGGAAACTATAAGAAGTAGAGGAATTGTTTTAATCTCATAATATGGAATTATTAGGTAAGGTAGTTAAGTACAAACTGGATACTTGATTTACAAAAAAACAGTAAGAGCACTTTATATTATGATGCTTTCCTAAGAAGGAGAGAATGTTGAAAAACTTAATACTTAGAAAAGGTAAGAAATCATATAAACTTTAAAGTTTTATTAGGGAAACTACCTTGCCCACTTTATTATAGTATAGTCTTACTTTTATGTTGTTAGTAATAAAATAAAAAACAAGATAAATATTTTAAAGCTAAGTTTTTTCAAGTTACTAACTTATTTACATATTCAATATAGCTTGTATAAATACAGTATCAGCTGGAATTTTGATATACTATATATTAAATCTTCTGATAATTGCTACTTCTAAAAATAGTTTTGCAACTATTATACATAGTGCTTTCAGTTAGAAGATATCTCTCAAATAAGTAAAGTTTAACAACAATTAATATGTTTAAGACTTTTCAGATATCATATCATGCTAGTTATAAGTAAACCAAAGATATAGCTCAATGGTAATATTTGAAAGTAAAAGTACTAGCTTAATAGAAAAGAAGCAATAGATATAGTTTATTCTTGTATATTATTTTATAAAACATAAATATACTATATTATTATTATATAATAAAGCAGAAAAGAAGACTGAAATAATATAATCAAATACAAGGAAAAGACTTTAATATACATGGATTTTAAGTTATAAGTATGAATAATTGCTATAATTTCTTCTACTTATACATTAATATCAAAACTGTAGAACTATAATGTTACAATTTTTATAGAATTCTAACTGTCTAGTACTATATCAGTTCTTGTAACTGTTCAAGTTATCTAGATGGATAAATAAGCTACCACTTGTGCAAGTGGAATTAAACTTCTAGTAAAGCTGCTATTATACTTATCTTTTTAGCTATTCAACTTTGTTTTGAAAAAACGATTTAGAAGATATAGTACTAGCTAATTTAAAATAGTGTCCAGACACCTTGGCACTGGTGTGTATTATCCATGGTACCTCCTGAACTGCCAGCAATTGCCATTCACGTGATGTCTCTAAATCAGGTTAGACCCAACTCCCTTGACAAAAGACACTTTCATATCTGAGATCATTCATCCACTCCTGTGCAAATAACTAAGCAATGCAGCCTAGTCTGATTAGGATATGTCACATGAATGGCAGTTGCTGGCAGTTCAGGGGATAGAGTATCCGAATACTTTAAAAATCGGCTAGTAAAGCTATCAAAATACGACCCGGAGCCAAGAAACTAGTTGAGAAACTTTCTTCTGGTTTTCTCCATTTCCATTTGCGAAGCTCGACCTGGTCTAATTACGATTAATTATGTCATTTTAACGTCCACTTTTTATTATTATTTTTAGATGGTTGAGGTTTGTTTTTTAAGTTTTCTGAACCGTACTTTACTCGTGCGTCTTTGCCAAGAATACCTCCGTTAGCCGAAAGTGGAGTACTTTCTAGGCTCAGTCCGGATTGCAGGACATGAAGAATACCTACTTCTACAACAGGGTGTTGCATATGATGAATAAACAATCATCTCCTAACCCGTATACCAAACATCCACATTCTGAAGAGTAAGAGAAAACAAGAAACCAGTCGTTATTCTTGATTAGGGTTCAGAGGGGTGTATTGAGATCCAAGGGAATATTGGCACTGTGTATGCAAGAACACGATTGGTACAAGTATTCTTTGCTCACTGAAGTTGCCACTGGTTGTTGCTGTCGTCAGAGTCCACATTTAGTGCACAAGTACCTAGGTATCGGCTAGCGGAGGTATTCTTGGCAAAGACGCGCGAGTAGAGTGCCTGCCATGGATTTTCCTGTATTTTACAAATAGCCCTGAGAATTATTTTTTATAAAAAAATGCAAGAAAGGGGTAAAGTTGTGCATGAGTACAAAATCACTACTTCCTAGTGAATATGTGCGTATGTGCAGAATACTTTGGTTCAAGATACCCTTCTCCCTCCTAAACTGCCACCATTACTCCTTACCCCCACGCATTCCTATTATACATACCGCACACACCCGAGTCACAAGTCTAGGAAGAATAACTCCGTTGCGAAGGGTCACTCGTATGCACCAAGTCGAGTCTTGAAAGTCCGTTACAGGGCTTCATCTGCAGCATCATAGTGACTCTAATGGTATTCGAAGGGGCGCGGGGTCGTCTATTGGCCGGTCTGTTCCGGTTGTGTGGTGTGCTCAAAGGGCTTCGATGTTGTTTATTTAGATCTTGTGTTCGGTGTTTCTTTCGTCCCGTGGGCCAGGGTGGAGGGAGTTGGTGCGGCGCGGTGGCCTTCTATTGCCCGGCCATGATGCATTAGTATTGGTGTTAGGTAGTGGTAGTGATATTTTGTTGGTATGGTGAGGGGGGGAGGTACTTGTGTAGGACGAACAGAATTCCTACGGCGCAAACACCACCTAGCTTCAAATCAAACGGCACTCCCCCCGGCACAAAACCGCCAACCTCTGAGCACACTATTATTTTATTCCTGTACCCTCCCCTTGCCACCACCACAACCACATGCCGGAATAATAATAACACATACCCAACTAAACCCATTAAAAACGATGGACCCCGCTATCAAGGAAGGGAAAAGGCAAGATTCCAGCGCCATCATGACCCCTAGACGTAAAGATGAAGACGGAGATGAAGGGGGAAAGAAAAGGCTCGATTTGGGGAATCAAAATCACAATCGGGCGGAGATATATAAAAAACGGCCCAAACCCTGCAATAAGAAAGAAATATGGTGACAGTAAAAGCATAGACAGGGAAAGGAAAAGAAAAGAGCAACGCCAGGGAATGCCACCCCTTGAGGTAAGTAAGCAAGAAAGAAAGAAAGAAAGAAAGAAGCAGGGATATAATAGACAAAAGAAAGGCCAACAACGCTGTTACTGATGCTACGTCAACGGGTATTTATTTATGAAAGTGAAGAACGAAAGAAAGGGAGAAAAAAAGAGAATCAATCGTCAAGGCAGATAATCTCCACGGCACCATTCACCTTCCCACCATCCTTCTTTTCCTCCTCCTTCCTGACAGGTTCCCAGCCTCCATCACGCTTGACCACGATGTTCTGCACGTCGGTAGAACGAGAGAGCATAAGCTCTTGCAACACAGACGCCAAGAAGTCGTCTACCACTAACTCTGTTGGACGGGCATCCCCGCGGCATAACGGACACCGCCAAGAGTCAGCGAAAGGCGGTTCATGATCTTTGCGGCGAGGCCTAGTTTCGAGATAATTCTGGAGATCGAAACATTCCAGATGTTTGCACGCCACCCCACGAACCGGAGTGGTGAGGAGGGTGAAGCTGAGCGGGCAACGGACAGCCAGGGAGACGCGGTCGCTCTCAACGAGCACCATATCGTCGGTATCCGATGCACCGGAGAGGCGGCTGAGGACCGAGGACTTTGCATCTGAAAGGGGGATGTGCTTGACATCCTTTATTATCGAATCCTCACTTAGGCATTCGTAGATCTCGATTGCCATGACGAAGGTGGGGGAGACTTGCTGTTTCCCCGGGGATAGACAGACAACCTTTAATTCGTTGCTGCCAGCTTGGACATGGCTTGTTATATCTGCCGGTAGATCCTTTCCCCAAGCGATTTTGCGGCGGACTTCAACTACTTGCTTATTGACTTCTATGAAGATGTGGGGAGGCCAAGTGGTTTCTTGGACCACCCACTCATTGCCTGTTTTCGGAGTTCGTGAAGAGTCCGTGACTTTTACTGACCTCAGTCTATATATCAAAGAGCCAGGCTGAACCATTGGCCGAGTAGTCTGCTCACCGGGCTTCGTGCTGGCTCGCTTCTTGGAAAGTCTGGATTCCATCTCTGCATCCATGGTCCAATGAAACGTTTGAGACGTCTTCCGAGAATCCATGATAATATCCTTAAGTGCAAACTGGGTCAAACTAATGTAAAGTGGCAACTTTCCATTTCCAGGTAGAGTGGCCGAAGGCAGTGATGGCGAGAAAGGTGGAGTAGCTAAATGAGACTGAAGCACGTTCTGAGGAAGATTCCCGTGAACACGTTGAGATGAAGGCAAAGGAGGGAATATCGGAGGGAATGTCGAAGGTGATGGCATCGCAAGAGAAGCCGGGCTAGGAGGGGAACCCGAAAATAGTCCACTCCATCCACTTGCCGAAATATTAGGATGTGCATTCTGAGACTGACGCTGATCTTGCACAGCCTGCGCAGCAATTTGAAGCATACCCTGTGGTTGTTGCTGCTGTTGATGCTGTAGTTGCTGTTGCAGTTGCTGAAGGTGTTGCATGTGATGAAGGTGTTGTATATGTTGTTGTAGCTGTTGTGGTCGCGGCTGGCCCTGCTGAGTCCTCGCAGTTCGCGATGCCCGTCCCTGAGAGGTAACAGATGATCTCCGGTCAACATTTTGAGCTGGTGCAGTAGGCGCATTAGGAGAATGCTGAGAAACAACCAACGGCTGCCGCGCGGGTCCAGTGAAAGGGGACGTTGCGGAAACAGGGGAACCCATTTGTATATAACCTAATGCCGCTAATTTAGCCAACTGTTGTGCCCGCTCGGCATCTGCACCGAGGTTATTCCCGCGCTGGCCCAAGGGGGGCGCTGGGGCGGGTTGCCCAAACTGTTGATGGGGGTAGGACATGCCTGCATCTGGCGCATTTTGAAGGGCGACAGCGTGATCTTGGGTGACTCCGTCGGCAGAGGTGTTTATCTGAAGAGAAGGTTGATGGCTCTGTGGACTGCCAGCCTGTCGTGCAAGGGTCATGTGGTTGAGAACAATTTGTTGATTCTGTTGTTCAGCAAGGAGTTGGAAGGAGTCTCCACCAGACACTTGCCTTGGCGCTGCAAGATTAGGAGGGTTATTCTGGTTGTTTTGCCGAGCTTGTTGCATTAGGTGAAGTCTTAATTGCTGCTGTTGTTGCTGTTGTTGCTGCTGTTGCTGTTGCTGTTGCTGTTGCTGCTGCTGCTGCTGTCGCCGTTGTGAGGTTTGAGGTTGTGATTGGGATGGATGTAATGATTGGGGGTTTGGGGATGGTGAAGGAACATTTTGACTCGCCGAGACATGATTCTGAATATAACGTGCGATGACACTGCACATGGTTGGAGAGGCGACTTTCCAGCCATGTTCAATAACATCAACGTTAGGAGCAACCCCACGTTTAACATAATAGTCCCGCATGATGGGCACAACCTAGAATTAACCGATTAGCCCTCGCTAAACTGAGATGCCCAACTTGGAGGGGATTGCAATTTTGCGGACCTTGTATCCATCAGCCATGAACTTGGCAACATGTGCTACATATTTATGGTAGTAAGATAATTGCTTCAATGCATCCGGCAACGGAACTGGCATCGTGGAAAGGTAAGTGAGGTATTTCTGCCGAGGGTTGACGCCATCGTGCAATATCTCAGACATAAGTGCAATTCCCGGCATATTTGCAGTCACCTTTGTATAGGTCGCCAGCATCCGTTCATTGACCAGAGCGAGCGTGTACAACTGGTGCAACACAGCAAAGAACCAATCATTGGCAACAATAGCCTCCCGCAAAATACGGAACCGAAAACACTCGGCAGGATTGAGTTTCTGGCACCCCGGGCCACCTTCTCTCTGAATGTATGAATCGTAACTAGGGAGAAGCAACTTAAGCTGGGGTCCACCCCCGAGTGTTGGTTGCAGCTGCACTGATTGTACCGGCTGTGCTTGGTTTGTAGTTCGCAACTGGGTTTGCGCTGACAATGCAGCCTGGTACTGAGAATGATCTGTCTGACCAACAGTGGGAAAGTGCGCAGTTTGTATTGATGAGTTGAGTGGCGCAAAGCCTGGAGACCCCGCATGAGATGGAGGAACCATAGTAAGTTCGGTTCCGGAAGAGTTCGCATTGGTACTCCAGGACGCAGCATATGTGAGGGGAGGCGAAGGATTGCCGCCATGGCTCACCGGGTTTGCTACGGGGATATGGCTTTGGGCCATGGTTGGCCCGGCCGGAGGGCCTGTTGAGGTAAGCGATTGGGGAAGTCGGGGTGACGACATATTAGACTGTGTGTAATTCCGAGAGGGAACTGGTGTCCACTGTGTTTGCTCAGCCATCGCAGGGCTTGGTGTCTGCGTAGATGTTGAGACTGGCCGCGCGTTGTCCGGGAGTGGTTGCAAAGGGAGAGCGTGATGCTTCAATCGTTTTTGGGCTTGCTGAGAATCTAAATCGCCTGATGACGAAGTTCTCTTTGTCCCAGCCAGCTGGCCATCAGAAACAGATCGCGGCATTTCTGGTCGTTCAGTTTGTTCCTGGCGGCTTGACGATGCGTCCGGCCTTGCCACCCCGCCGTTTTCACCAGATGCTTTGGATGAAACCTCTAGTCTTGTTGCTTCTGCAGATTGGCCTTGGTTCTCACTGACCACAGGCATAGGAGAACTCAGTGGGGTGCTCCGAGCAGCTGCAGCAGTCACATTGTTGTCCTCCGTATCCCTCCTATCCGTAACAGATTGGGTATCGCTGGGTGCAGGTGACGGCAAAACAGCTTCAACGTTGTGTAAAGATCGGGTTGTTCCGGGAGGTAATTCAGAATTAAGTAAGTCCGGGGAGTTTGAAGCAGTTGGAGGAGGTGAAGCTTCACCAGGCCCCACGGTGGCAAGAATTGGTATTGGCCGACCAACCTGGTGAACGACGCCAACACTGCCAGAATCTATCGACGAAGCTCTGTTCAGCTGTTTGTTCACCCGTGAGCCTGGTACCGACGATGTAGTCCGGGCCGGGAATCTCACGGAAATCCCGGCATCAGAACCACCTCCACTCATCCAATCCTTTGTCCTCCCCCCTATAAAAGCTTGAGCGGTAGTATTCACCTTATTCATCTCGAGTCTGTTGCGTTTCGCGTGAGCATTGCAAGTCCAAGAGAGAGTACTGCGAATTGATGGATGAGAAACTGGGTTCACTCACGACACGCTCGGGCGTTCCGGGCGATCAGATCCTCTCCTCCTGCACGACCTCTTCCCCGAAACGCTCATTCCAGCACCCCCCCCTCCAGCCATGGGGTTACCTTCGATACCGATATTATTACCCAGAGAGGAATCCTTCGAATTCGAAAGCATGACCTGGTTTGCTCGGGCTGCGCTTTTTTCTCCCCCAGAAATTCCCTCTAGGCAAACCTGCCCAATTCAAATAGCGTAGCAGAGACAAATCAATTCTGCACACAAGGAGGAAGGAAGAAGAAAAAAAAGGGGAGCAGGGGAGGGATTCGGCTCGCTTAAAACGCTGTTCTTTTCTTTTCAACCCAAAGAAATACCGAACTACCGGTGTCGAATTGACTTGGCGACCGAGGGAGAGGATAAGCTAATGATTGGAGCTCGTGCGAATCGGTAGAGCGAATCGAATTGGGGAGCGTGGTTCCTCTTGAACAAAAAACCCCGCTAAGAACGGTCTGTAACGTTATCGCACCCACCTCCTCTTCTCTCCCTTTCTTTTTCCTTCTATCTCTTCTGCAGTCACTGGCCAATGCGTCCGCTTCTTGATGGTATGATATCTTGCTGGCTCTTGATGAGGGGTAGGTATTCTATCCCCTCATTGCCCCACAGGTCCTCTTTAACCCTTGCCCTCCTACTGGTCGGTCCTTGAGATGGAGTTCCTAGCAGAGTGCAACAACTGGCAGAAGAAGAAAAAAGAAAGAAAAACAGCCAGTTGCATCACACAAAAAGACCAATTTAGTGGTGATCTGGGAAGCAAAAGAGGAGAAAAGGGGGTGGGTCAGGCTCCTCTTTCTCTGCACTCTCTCTATCTCTTTACCCACTCAACCCAGTTCAAAAACAAAACAAAACAAATAAATGGTGTGGGTGTGGGAAGCCCTCTAGCTTATATACTTCTCCTATAAAAAGGGTCACATGCAACATTTTTTATTAATTCTCACAGTGTTTGTCTCAACCCCTCTTTTTCTTTTTTTCCCTCTTTTTTTTTCCTCCTAAGCAGCGGATTACCCCCTTTGTTCACCCCCGGCACGTACCCCTCGCATTTGGTAAGCCGCGAACGGGGGGGGGGGGTGGATCGGGGATCCTAGGTTCCTCACAAAGCGGGACTCAAACCCGACCAACCACATCCTCCAATTTCGATGCGACACGTAACAACCACAAAACGCGTTATCATGCAGGAAACCCGCAACTTGATCATTGCGGCAAAGGGTACACCGAAGGAGACAAAAGAGATACGGTAGCCCTTTCGGCTACCCATATTCATACTTGTTAAGCCAATCATAGCTGGGTCTCCCATCCTTCTCCCCACCGAGGAGCCAAAACGGTCCCAGTATGCCCGGACATGTTTGAAAGTCTGCTCTGGAACTGTGGGGGGAAAAAGAAGACAAGAAAACAAGAAAAAGGAGGGAAAGAAAGGCTATGGCTGGGCGCACTGGCACTTGTACGAGGACCAGTACTGTACTCATACTAGTACAATGCTGTGCACTACACGTGTACGATTACGGAGATATTAAACGCCACCAATCTCCGATCCTGTGCTTGTACCACCAGCACCGTTCCGCTAATCAACCAAACTAAACCTACTTCTACCCTAACCTAGCCAAATAACATAGTACGGGTGGACCTAAACCGGAAACGGGTTGATTCGCTTAGCTGGTTGGTGGTTCACGAATTTTCACTCGCTAGGCGGGAGTACCATGAGATGCAACACCCAGTTAGGGCCCCAAAAAACGCCTCGACGAGAAACCTGTCAACACTCAGCCAGAACGGCTGTCTCCAAACATTAATCGCTATATCGAACATAGGTCAATCGGAGAACATCTTGATCATCACGTCCTGGTTGAGAAGATGTGGGAAGCAACTTCTATGGGGGAGCCAATTTTCAACTTCATACAAAATTGCCAAGGCCAGATCAAACCCTACTAGCATTGTATGACATAAACATAGGGCACTACTGAGTCTTGTTTAGGCCTGGTCTCATGTCAATTTTTTCCAAGACTGAGTGTTGCGCACCATAACTAGTCGTCCCAGGAGGGAAGTGCCCGGGCATAGAGGGAGGGGGGCAAATGCCACCTTGAGGAAAGGCGAAATATCACTCTGATATTCCTGAAATGCTCCATTTTCCCCTCCAAATGTCTAGATACCTCTTGCATGGGGGGGGGGGGGGGGGGGGGAGAAAAACAAAAACCCCCCCCCCCCCCCCCCCCCCCCCCCCCCCCCCCCCCCCCCCCCCCCCCCCCCCCCCCCCCCCCCCCCCCCCCCCCCCCCCCCCCCCCCCCCCCCCCCCCCCCCCCCCCCAAAGCTCTCTCCGCTCGTCCCACGTGCTCTGATGGTTGTGGATCGTTAAACCACCTGAAACGCTGGGGGGACGCCCTATAATGAAATGGGGTACGCATGAAGTTATTGTGCTGTACTGTACATGTGTACGCCTGCAAGAAAGCACAAAACGGAACTGCACTATCTGTAGTAGAGTCCACAATGCAAGCCAATGGTAATAAATAATTGTATTGTACAATGCAATGCAAACAAATAGGATGGGCACCTAGCTTATTATATCGTATGTTGGTATCTCCCGATCTCGATAGATCGGTGCAGGCTAGTTGAAGCGTGTGATACGTGGTGAACCTATGAGTGATTAATCAAGCAAGCAAGCAAGCAAGCGCTAAATGCACGAACTTCGTGGCCGTTAGAGTCGGGAGAATACTTGCTAATGATAGGATGGTACTGATAATATGATATATTCTTATTTATTTTTGAAGGTGGGGGGGTATAGGAAAAATATGTTCCCAGATTCTGGGGGAATGTGATGGGATCGGATCATGACTCGTCAATCGCTTTTCGGGTTTTGAGGGATGACGTTTGACTGCCTCACTTCCCGTGTAAATATTGATAATGGTGGGGGGGAATTCTTGTGCATATCCACGACGTTGAAGGCTCCACATGGCTCCACATTTTACGGGCACGTAGCACGCAGATGCCTAGCATCCTATAATAACAATAATGAACTGATTACGGCCACAAGTTTACTGAACTTTATTGGTATACCTCAACACAGATATATCTCCTCACTCTGGCTGGCTAAAGTTTGAAGTGGTTTTAAATACCCCCCCCATCCCCCATCCCCCGTGCCGCGACCGACCCGTGGGGATCTCGTATCTGGCGGGGCCTGAGTAGTTGTGGCTATGAATGATAACTCCATGCTTCTTCCTTGTGACCAGCAACCTAACCTGCAGGCATTTCTGGTATCAGATTCTGGAAGGTAGGTGCCCCGAGGGGAGGGGGATGTGGAACTTGAAGTTGTCGTTATTGTGAGCCCGTGCGGTAGTTTGTTGGGCGGTACATGTCTGACACCAGCTAGTATGGCGGCACTTTATGAGTCTTTGGATTGTTTAGAGCTTGTAAGGGGATCAATGAGCTGCTGGTGTCTCCCAGGAGCTGTCTATGTTCCCTTCTTCGGGTGCCTGCGGGGAATTGTGCTTGTTTTCGCAATTGATAATTTGGGTGTCTAGGTGTTAGGGAGGCCTGGTACTCTGAGAGCAGTTGTTGTTTTTTGGCTGAGGATTTGGGGAGGGTGGGCTGTTCCACTATTGAGTCCGGGGGGGTTGTGGAAAATTGGGGTGAGAAAATGGGAGGTGGAGGGATGACATTGCATTTATTTGGGCTTTGGGTAGCCTTGAGCTGTCGGTGAGGTGTGTAGGAAGTTGTGCCTCGAAGGTAGCTCGAGGGAGCAGGGGGTTGCGGGTGCATCGTGTAAAATAACCTAGAGCAATATTCTTTGTTTGAAATGACCATGGTAATAGTATGAAGTGTGATAGGAATCTCTGGTAAATATGGTGGTCTATAGATGGCAAAGAGATGATTAGTAGTAGAGTAAAAAAGAGGGACGAAAAGGATAAGCAGAGCATGATTTGTCTGTATAAAAGAGAGGTACGATACTGGTTTCTGGAGTATATTCGGGCCCTCACAGTTGTAGGTTTCCTTGGTGGCCCCGCGATGGTGGCTGTGCTCTTGGTTTATGTGGAGACCATACCATGATGGCAGACCAAACGATCTTATCTCCGGGAAAGCTTACCACCGCCAGCCAACAGTCCCACCCGTAGATATAGACATTGAAATCCAAGGCGGCGCCGATATTCAAGATAGGTCTCAAGTCATGATGAACCTGCCAGCGGGCACCACCAGTAGAGTTACTAGTCAACCCATACCAGAAACCGGGGCTCCTGGGATCAGGGTTACTGGCCGTTGGAGAGAGGTGACCGAAACGTAATAGGTAACACCAGTTAACCAGCTTTTCAGATGTGCGTTTAATGGCACACTTTACCCCAATTATGGGAGTATAAAGGGCACGCCGGGCCCCTGTCTGGTGTCTTGAAGTGCTCTCTTATATCCTTGTTTTCCGACTGGACTTGTTGCTGATTTGGTGACGCGTCCACAGACTGGTGAAAGGCTACCTGGGGCTGGAGGATCCCCAGAGACTTGAAGCGAAAGGCTTAGGGGTGTCGTAACTTATTGCCTCCCTTTTCTCCACTATCCTCAACTTCGGTGGGTAATGGTACTGGCCCCTAATATTAGCACTCAATATGCGGGCAGCTCAGCTCATTGCTTGATGGTGTAGTAACGGCGCTGTACCGATTAGCTATCAAGCTGACCGGCAATAAGTTCCGTCGTCTAGGATTTTCATGGAACGAAAACTCCTATGGTGGGGTGTATTTATACCGTGTGACCCGGTGTTCGGTTGGTGTTACCTAAAGTGAACCAATATAAGGGTTGATCAGAACCCTCGATGAGTTTGGAAGTATCATACTCGAGTACGTACTGTGCAAGTACTAGTAGACTTTGTTCGGGCTCCTAGGTTGTCTTGATCGTGGTTCGGTAGAAGGGGGTTCTCAGAAATGAGATTCGCGAAAGTTATAAGGGCCCACGGCAGATTTGCAGAGGCCCTGTAGGTTCCCGAACATGATGCTCTGGTGTCAGAAGGAAGGGTTGTCGTCCTGTTCTTCATTTTTATTTGGATGATGAGTTGACAGTCACTTGGTCAACAAGTCTTTGATACTGGCCCGATTTGGTAATGATTGGCAGTGGTGAAGACAGGTTCAAATGTCACTTTTTCTCCTCATTGCGTGTATGATATGACTCCCTTGTGTCCGTCTTCAGGTATCTAGTCATCATGCCATCCTTCCGTGGGAAGAGAAGCAGCTTAGGTGTCATTCGTGCAACACACGTATTCGCTCGTATCGCACTTTATTAATCCTGTAGCCTAAGGGTTCCGCTAGATATTCACTAAGAAGCACTTATCAGCCAAACAAATATTAGCGTACGATATCTTTGTCGCTTGGTTCGAACTTCGCTCTTGGACTGCGAGAGGCCAAAGGGTTATCGCTCCTATTTACTCTCGAAAGCGGGTCCCTAGAACAGTGCAAGGAAGGCATTCTGATGGACTGACGGGAATATCGGGACGGCAGCGGTATATTGCACCCTAAGCATTCGCGTATCGTAGTAAGAAATCTGTTGCCTTCCATATTCTCACACATGCCCAATTTACCAACGAGTAGCAAGTTTTCATCAACGTATCAGAATAAAGTTGTGTCTGGGCGTCTGATCCCAGAACTGCTCAAACATTTAGACAGGCCCCCCATAGCCTCCATAGTCTAACCGTTCCTGTTCCTTCAAAATCTTGTGAGCCTTTCTTCTTCTTTCCCTCTCCTTGGGGGGGGGGGGG
>Ga0307517_10009923_pt1 | contig 13410 bp, 18 predicted proteins | sample 23_EM_MG_FD_194515 | JGI IMG/M metagenome (GOLD analysis project Ga0307517, IMG submission 194515) | Populus trichocarpa ectomycorrhiza microbial communities from riparian zone in the Pacific Northwest, United States - 23_EM | ecosystem: Host-associated > Plants > Roots > Unclassified | place...
AGGACGTGGGATTGTCGTCCTCCGCCCCTTTGTCCGTCCAGACCGGGTCTCGTGCCTCTTCTTTTTCCCGTTTTTCGCTGACTGAGGAAGGGTCGAAACAGCCGCGTTGTTTGCGTCGGCGAGGCTCTCGTGCGGTCGGAGGTCCGACCCTCTTGGTGCGTAGCCGAGGTGCCAGCAAACGCTATGTTTGTCGGATGACAGGCGGGCCGGATCGAGGAATTCGGAGAAGATGGTTTATGTACACGAGTGGCGGTCATGGGAGTTCTGAACGTCGGCGCCACGATACTTTCGCGTCCGGACGATTCCTTTTTGGTGCATCCTTTGAGGGCTTTTTGGTATGTCGTCAACAGATTGACAGTCCCCCCGAACGCGTTCGCGCGCCCATTGTTTCCTCGAAGAGTCATGTATGGGAATGACACGTATGTAGTGGAACGTAGTCGTGACGTTCTTGGACAGGTGGGGAAGTGGGGGGGTGAGGTACGTTTGGTGATTATTGGTGGCCGTAATGTTCAAGAGGAGCATTACCCCCACATCTCACGGGAAGCGTGCCCCTGGAGATTGGTATTGGTGTTCCAGTCGGGGATGCATACGCACGCACACATGTACATCAGTGACAGGTTTCGAGTCCATCAAACACGCTACCGACGAGGCGCGTCTTCCACTCGTCCCAAACCTTGTAGGCAATTCTTCCGGTTGGGCGCCTTCTCTGTTGACGTTCCCCCCCAGCCGCTGACGTCCCTTGACAGATCCACTCCCTCCGTTTAGGTAGAAGGCTCCGCCCCGGCAACCGTGACACGCGTCTTGGAAGTGAAAGTATAAGGTGACAGGGAATTGGTAATACGGGGGTGAACGATCAGCAGGGGAACCGCCTGGACGTCGAGAGTAGACATTTTTTTCAAAAAAGATCCATGGACATCTCTCCAAGGACCGAGCAGTTGAGGAGCAAGCTCGGTCGTAGTAGTAATATCTCTTCCACGTGTGAGAAAAACGGATGGAACGGCTGTGCCTCACGGCATGTATGTACTACCCGTGTTAGGTTTCAGCTTCAGCGCTGCCTTCATGATTGCCTCCCTCGCTTTGGGGCCTTTCCATGTTTTGATTTAGATTTCTGTTCTCGCCTTTCACTGTAACCGGCCGGTAGATCCCCTTACGCGCAGCTGGCTGTCCTCTCCCGGAGTACTTCCGATCCCGCCTGTAGCGGTCGTGGAGCGGTACGACGGGTGGCAGATCAAGCCCATCAGACTCGGAGGATTGTGTCCGCGGATTTCGAACCCGCGGATTGGATGGATCACGGATTCCAAACAGCCCTGTTTCCTCCTCCTCTCCGTGCCGATCGCGGATCCTAATTCGCCATCGCACGGCGGGCCATTACCCAACGGCTATTTCCCATCCTCAGGACGCTCATGGATTGTTAATTGCCAAGAGCCGCAACCACTTAAAAGGCCGGTCCTGATTTCCTGGTTTCCCTTTACCTCGCCACTCGTTTGGTTTCTGCCACTGTTCCACCCCTCGTACTGTACTGCTGCCAACGATACTCTGCCCGACCTTGCTCTATTTATCCCCCGTAGGGATGTTCTGGACTTCGCTTTTCGGATTAACGGCTTTCTTTGTCTCTCTGGTTGTCCTACGAGTCCTTCGGTTCTTCTGGAGGTCCGCTAGATCGCCTTTGCGCCGACTCCCCGGGCCCTCCTCTACGAGTTGGCTCTACGGTAACGTCCGGGAGTACACAGAAGCAGGGCAGACCGTGCTCTGGGACCATTGGACTGAGATCTATGGAAAAACATTCAAGTTCGCAACGTTCTTCAATGTAAGCCCCTATTTTTTATGCCTTCGGTCTCTGGACCCGCAAATGACTTAGTTTTGACCGTGTTAACCCCGTGGTTGTTTTTTTTTATACAACAGGCCCCCGCTTTGTACACCACGGATGTGGGAGCCATGGGTTATATCCTCTCTCACCAGGATGAGTTTGTGAAAACGACGGATATCAAGATCGCGTTGACCCTCTTGGGAGAAGGTATGGTTTGCCCCGGTTGCGTTTGTCGGGTTCGGTACTAAAATGCCGGTATCCACCCTTCTGTAGGTCTTGTGTTCGCCGAAGGCCATACCCACAAGAAACAGGTTCGTTGGACTCCGCGTATCCAACAGCGAATCGCCCTCTTACTCTATTGCTCCTCCTTGCTTTCTAACTGCACAGCGACGAATCATGGTGATTAAATTTACTCCACAAGTATCCCCCTTGTGCATTCGACTCACACACCATCCTTTAATAGAATCCCGCGTTCGGCCCTGCGCAGGTTCGCTCATTAATACCTGTTTTCAACGACAAAGCGCTCCAAGTAAGATGTTCTTTCTCCGGCGCTCTTCTGTGGCGCTCGTCCCTGACCTGTTAAACGCCGATAGATGTGTGAACTTTGGCTGTCGCAAATTCATGACAGTTCATCCGACGGCATGACGACGGATGTTCTTGCTGCGATGAATCGCGTAACGCTAGACATCGTCGGACTTGCAGGTGAGACAACCCCCAGTTTCTCTCATTTCTCACGCGCTGTCATTACGCGCCAGTTGGATTTCTGAATTGGGTCCTGACTCGGATGCTGTGTCCCTTTCTTCTTCTCCTCCAGGGTTTGGATACAATTTTGACGCGTTGGAGTCCCGAGAGGATGACCTCAGCAGCGCGTTCGACGCGATAATGAAGACGGACAACTCTCCGGCGCAGTCAACAATCATCCCGCTGATCGGTAGCATCGCCCCGTGGGTCATCTCGGTTGTGAGTTCGAGTCGCTTTCGGAATCATCGCCTAATGGAGGGAAACCCTGACTTGGATCCGCATTAGCCTTTTGGAGCCAATAACACCCGACGCCGTGCTAAAGCAATTATGGACAAAATGGGGATGGAGATCATTCAAGAACGGAAACAGATTCTTATCGAAGAGGAAGCTTCCGGGACTAAAGGTGCCGCGGGCAGGGATCTTTTGACCTTGCTAATTCGATCGAACGTCCATGACAAAGACGGCGGCATGACTGACGAAGCCGTGCTTGCCCGTAAGCCTCATCCTTACACCTACGACACTCGACGTTGATCGACTAACCCGTTTTCTAGAAATCCCGACCTTCTTGATCGCTGGGCACGAGACGACGAGTACTGCTCTTACTTGGACCCTGTTTGGGTTGAGCGTGAATTTTGAGGCTCAAAGGAAGCTTAGAGAAGAACTCTTGACCCTTAACACCGATTCGCCGACGACGGATGACCTAAAGGCGCTCAAGTACCTAGATATGGTCGTCCGTGAAGCGCTAAGGCTTTGGTCCCCAATCTCGAGCTCGAAGCGGGTCGCCGTCAAGGATGTTTTACTCCCGTTGCGGGATGGGGGGTTTGTGAAGTTGAACAAGGGTGATGAGGTGCGGATCCCGATCCACCCGATGAATACCGCCAAGGACGTTTGGGGGGAAGACGCCGCTGAGTTCAAGTGAGTTCGAAAATTCTCACGTCCCCTGCCAGGACTCGCGGGTTCGTAAACTGATCGCTCCGTCTTTTTTTGCAGCCCAGACCGATGGAAGTCTCCTTCCGAAGCCGTTTTGGAGACCCCCGGTATCTGGGGAAACCAGATGACGTTCATGGGTGGCTCTCGGGCTTGCATCGGGTTTCAGTTCGCCGTTTACGAGTAAGTGAAATGTCGTTGACCGATTATGTTTTTTCGATTTCCGAGTCTGAACTCCGTTTTTGCAGAATCAAGGCTGTTCTCTATGCCTTGGTCCGAAGATTCGAGTTCTCGCTGGCGGTGCCGGCCGAGGACGTAACCTGGTCCAACATCCCTGCCATTCGGAAGGCTTACATCAAGGGTCGCGAGGATAAGGGCCCGCACATGCCTTTGCGCGTCAAGCCATACGTCGAGGCTTAGCTTCGCGCCCTACCTCCCCACCTGCTTTGTCGCTCTTTCCCTCGATCTCTCGATTATGCTCTCTTTATTTTATATCCATCGGATTTGCCTCGCACTGTAATTACACTACATTCACTCTGCCTAGTCGAAGCCTATGATTAGTATTATTACTCACTGTATATTCCATTACATAGAGTTCTCCGTTTTGTATATCACCCCATAGTTCTGTATCTTTGTATTTATCCTCCCAACACGAGACGCTTGCGTTTGAGATACGAACTCAGGTGCCCCCTGAGGACAAGCAACGCGTCAAGGCATTTTGGCGGTTCGGTTAGAATCGCCGGTTTTGCCGCGGTAGGCGTTCACACAGCCTCCGACCTTGAAACGCGGTCCCGGTAGTCCATCTCTGATCGGATATATAGGCGTTCAGCCCTTTCTCCGATCCTCCACTCTCCAGATCCGAGAGCCTCAGCGCTTTCCTCACCGCGGCTGCACGCGATGGCGAAAAAGAAGCCATCTGCTACGAAGGCTAAAGCCAAAGCGGAGAAAAAAGCTCGAACGGCTCAGAAAGTCGAGAAGAAAGAGAAGAAGAAAGTGGGGAAGTCGAAACTTGTCGATGAGGAGGACGATGACCAGGATCTGGAAGGGATCCTTGATAAAGTGAGTTCTTTTGTTTACGTGTGTGAAGACTTGTTCATGGGTTCTGCGATAGTAGATGAAAAGGGAATGGGAGGAGGCACATAGGGTTACTGAAGAGCTGGTTGAAGGACCACCGAGCAGACGGGCGAATGCGACGTTTACGGCGTCTCCTGAAGGAGTGAGCGTGGTGCTTTTGCGAGGCGGCTGAAGACTCATCCGAGGAACTGCGGTCAGAACTACATCTGGGCGATCGGGGGCGAGTTCTTCAGTGACGACGGCAAGGCGGTGAGTCGATATTCACACAGTGTCCCCTCCGGTGATTCTTGCTAATCGCGACCGGTTGGGACAGCACTTTTACAACGACGTGTTCCGTTACTCCCCCGAAAAGGTGAATTCGTCAACTCGCTGCCTCCGATGGGGCGAGAGGATTGACGAACGCGCAAGGACGAATGGCGAAAGTTCGTCTCGCCGACGTGCCCTGGACCTAGGTCTGCTCATGCGGTGGTCGCTACTTCTGCAGGAGGCGGGAAACTGTTTCTGTTCGGTACGATCTTCCAACCCCTCTTTGCAAAAGCCGAAAAATGTTCTTAGTTTTGATGTGCCACGTCGCGCGGCTAGGTGGGGAGTTTTCGTCCCTTTATCAGAACAGTTTCCATCATTACAGAGACTTCTGGTGTTTCGATATACCGACTCAGTCGTGGGATCGTATAGAGACGAAGGTTCGACCAACCGCCCGGTCTGGACACAGGTATGTGATTTGTAGGGGGCGCGATATTCCCTTCTCTGATCGACGGGTGGTAGGATGGCCGTATGGAAACACCACATCGTTCTTTTCGGCGGTTTCTACGATCCGGGATACACCAGTGCGTTCATCCGTCTCCGATGTTGTTTCTTCTCTGACATTCAGCTAGCAAATTACCTTAACGACCTCTGGCTGTTCGATATGCAGGAGTATAAATGGAGACAGATCATTATGAGGGACAATGAACGTAAACCTTCGTGAGCATCCACCCTTTCCTTACCAGATACCCTTCGTTCGACGGCGACACGTCAGTCCGAGAAGTGGATTCTCCTTCCTCTCGGCTCCTGAAGGAATAATTCTCCACGGTGTGTGAACCCGCTTTCCCTCGTCCGCGTGTCTGAGAAACGTGATGCAAGGTGGGTACTGCAAGGAGTATTCTAAAGGAAAACGCCCTATCGGCGTGATGTTGGACGACACATGGTTCTTGAAGTGAAGGACTCGTTTCGAAATACTTGTATTCCCATGTCTCACTTTTACTTGTCCTTAGAATGTCCATAAATCCGGAAGCGGATCCTAAGGTGGACCCTCTCACGGTGAAGTGGGAACGAAGAAAACGCCCGTCGACGGCATTTGCTCCATCGCTTCGATCAGGGTGCACGATGGCCTTGTGGGCCGCGAAGGACATGGGCATCATGTTTGGGGGCGTCACGGATGAAGATAAACATGAGGAGACCCTCGAGAGCGTGTTTCACAACGATCTATATGGGTATCAGATGAGTGGGAATGGGAGGTGGGTGAGTATGTTGTTGAAGAAGCCGAAGCAGGAGAAGGGGAAGAAAAAGAAGGTGGCTCAGAATATGCCGGTTAAGCAGAGGGGGGATAGTGATTACGAAGGGTATGAAGACGAAGACGAGGTAGGGAATTTAACAATGGTATGTTGACATCCTTGGGCTGAGTTGAGATTCTGTTTTCCTAGGGAAATGATCCTCCGCCGAAAACCCAAAAAGCCGAAGTCCCACCACAGCCGGAGGTTGACCCTAACGACCCCATTCTGACGACACCGATGCCCCGTTACAACGCCATGCTTGCGGTGTTACGGAATACGTTGTACATGTAGTTATATTCCATCGTTTCTTACTCCGAACCTAGACTAAATGTGACTCGTTCCACAGATACGGCGGAATTTTTGAGCGGGGGTCTAAAGAATATACACTCGACGATTTTTATGCGCTGCAACTGGACAAGATGGACAGATATATTTGTTTAAAGAAAAGCGATGTCGTCATCCCAACGGAAGGAGAGGAAGAAAGCAGTAGCGACGAAGATGGCGGGGATGATGACGAGGATGAGGACGAAGAGGATGGGGAAGGCTCTGATGACACGCCAGATACCGCGAAACAGGTGCCTGTGGATGTCGAGGAAGAGGTTGGAGCGAAGGAGGAAGACGTGAGTGACCTCTTAAACTACACAACACGGGAGCTGATTTGTTGAATAGGATCTACGAGCTAAAGCCACCCAGTTCTTGGGGGTGTCGAAAGACACCACTCGATCCCCGGAAGATGTCATCAGCACTCCGCTTCCCGGGGAGACGTTAGCGATTTTCTACGCCAGATCTCGTAAGTCGTATTGCTCTGGTCCTAGATCATTTCCCTGATGCTTCTGCCGGACACCCAGGCGAACACTGGACACAAAAAGCGTTCGGTACCAGCGACAACCGTGGAAAACTCCTTCGAAGGGACGGGTTCGCTCTTGCAGAAGAGCGGTATGGTGAGCCTTCTTTACTTTGTTCTTTTTCCCACTTGTCCGTCGTGTGAGCTGAGTTTGGACCTCCTTGTCACCATGCACAGCGGAGTACAAGCCGATCCTCGAAGAAGTCGAGCGTATCCTCGTGGAAGCCGGGTTGGATGAGGAGGAGATGAAGAGGTCGGCTGTAGCGGGTGGGAAGACTGATGTTGGGCAGAGCCGTAACCGGCGGTGAAGAGGACGCCATGTCTCCCGAGTCGATACAAGCGGACGCACCAAGTCGAGATCATCGGTCTCGATCCCCCACGAATGTTTTCAATTCTACCATGGCAACCCACAGACCCCGAATTACCTGATTCTGGGTGACCTGAATTGTACCTCGGTGGCTGTTTGTTTCTGTTTTACCCGGGCCGGTGGCGAATGACGCGGGGAGATGCCAGAGTGTCGTCTGCTGGGAAATGGTCCTATTCTTGCTGTTTGAGGAGTACCTCGGCGTGCGCATATTTCATGTCAGTTAAAAGCCTCAACAAACTTTCTGCAGTACTGGGGAAGTGCTTTGTGAGGCTGGAGGGCACGTTCACCAAGTTCGCGATGCGACTCACTGGGTATAGGGAACTACGGTCTTGTGAGAAGTATTGTAACCGGCCCTTCAAATTACCGTTTCAGGACCTCCCAGAGCTCTTTGGAAACAAATTCATCGTGAATTGCCTCATCCTATTATGAAGATATCTTAGAATACATGACAATCCGTTCGTGATGCAGCCTAAGATATCTTCACGACTGGAACCTACAGTCAGGAACACTCGGATAAAGCGTCGATAGACACCTAGGGTTACTGGAATCGACGTTTGGATATTCTTTACAATACGCTACGGGAACTATCTTTCCCTACAGGTAGTGATGGAGGGTGAGGGAAAGAACGAAGCGAAGGATTGATCAACTCAGGAAGGAGCTTATGGTGATGCGATAGATCGGGTATTCTTTCTCTTTTTCCTTCGACCACTAGGTCATCCTTGTAAGATTTCTCCCTTTTCTCCCTTTTCTGACTCTATGCCAACGTCACCGCTAGCTTCGTGATGGGGCCGGCAAAGTCCCGTGACCATTTGCATCCTCTCTCTGTTGAATCGTGGTTCAATCGTCTCTCCTGGTCGTCGCTGGGTTTGCGGCTTCGTCGTTGGGTCGGGACAAATGGTAAGTAGACGTTTAACCCCTCTGGCGATCTGGCTTACGCTTCTGCGCAGGTGTAATAAGGACTACGAGAAAGGATATCCAATCGTTCCCCCTGGCGGTCAATTCCCAGTCTCCGCCACATCACACCACGTGTCCACAAGCCCTACATTGCAGAAGATACGACTTCTGGTGTGGGTTTTGTCATCGACACCGTTGTAATGTAGACCCAAGCCCAAGGTACGGAGCCAATCACTCTGGGATCCACTGCCAATCCGTTACCGCGTCAATCTCAGTGGGGCGCAACATTTTGGTGGTCAGGGAGGTCCCCCGTCAACCCGACGAAGTTTGAGATTCCTTTCTCCTTGACCAAACTCATGCCCTGTAATGAACCCTGTGCCGTTTCTGGTTCCACTACCTACCCCGGTAATCAACAGTATACCACTGCTGCTTTGTTGTCCTACCTCCCAGACCCACTTTCAAGGTTGGTCACCTCGACTCTCGCACAAGTGGATTATGGACGAAGCTGTTTGGCGTTGAATATGCTGTTGGATATGCCTCCATGTTCCCTGTTGGGTTTTAAGCCTCCTTTGATAATTATTTGGCAAAGAACCCCTTTAAAGAATTGACACTGTGAGTTGAGATGGATTTGACAGGACAGCATTCAAGTCCATCTCTAACTGACATCTGATCATAGGGTCCAAGCATTATGAGGGAGGCTCAGATCTATAATCCACTCTTGGCATCATCAATTGCACCTTTGGTGATTTTGAATCTATGTACTGGCAGAATTTCTCCTTTACTGTGACTGGGTGTTGAGCAAATATATATTCTATATATACTAGTACTCTACCTTACCTGGTGAAGAGCTTGAAGGGCTTGAGAGGCGGTAGTGGTGGTGGTTTGAGAACAAGAAGCGATATCATATTAGGTCATCTAAGGACAGGATTATATACTAATATGATGGTGCGCACAGACCATGTGTGGTCATGTTTGGTTGATCGTAAGGATCAAGCTGCACATCTAACTGGGCTGATTACACATAGTGATATTGTCATCGTGCACGATTTTTGGACTTCCTTTTCTTTATGTCTCTACATCTTTTGGACTCTTTTACCTTCAAAACCCCCCACACTCTTTTATTTCTTTCACATTTCACATCAAGACACCAAGATCACATTGGACTACTCGGGGAGATTAGGGAGAACAAGATGAGTATCTACAAGGGTATCGACCATCCACTCCATCTCTGCCTCGAGGCGTACGGCCTCTCGGAACTCAGCATACAAGGACCATCTAAGGACATCAAATCCTAACAAGACCCTCTCTACCTCGTACCGACTAGGTGGACCAAGCTCTGGCAACTCTCCCAGATGACCCGGACTCTCCGCCCTGGGAGGAGTTACCACAGGACAGTCCTCTAGACGTCCCTGGTCGACCACCCTCCGACGACGCCTGTCGCTGCTCCCAAGACGACTCGCCTAAAAAGGAACACCCCATCAGAGGTTGCCTACGTCCAGTACGACAAGCACGCTGACCGATACGAACCGGCAACATCTCGACCATCACAGGCAAGGGAGCTGGAGATGAAGCACTTGAAGGCTCTTCAGTGCACCCAGAACACCTTGCCATGTCAAGCCCCAGAACCGGCTGCTCCTCAGACATGGAGGCATACTCCAACTCGTCATCTAGAACCTATTAATGATAACGTCAACACTATCGCTCAAAGGAAGCGTTGGACGTTATCACCTCAATAGGAACCTCCTTGCTCCCAGACAACCCACACTTGCAAATCTGGTCCTAAAAGAACGATGGTCATCATCAGGGTACAAGATCCCCAAAGAGACGAACGAACCTGCAAAGCCTCAACACGTCCACGCAACTCCATGGTGAACTGCTCCTCAGCACACCACAGCTTCTCAAGGTCCACCAAGCATTGGGACAAGTCCCGGTTCTGCTGGAAAACCTCCTCCACCTTTGAAGCCTGTGTCATAAAGGCCTTCTCCATCTCCTGGCGTTCATTGCGTTCGCGAGTCACCTGAAGAAAAGGGTTAGTCGACGTCAAGTCACAAGATGTTTGACGCCCTTACCTCTTTCTCAAGAACGTCAATCCGGCTGAGCAGCCGACTCCCAATGGAAGACGCATGACGCATCTCCAAGCTGGTGGGGACACTCCTCCCCCTAGTGGACATACTGGGCTCGTACCTCTCATCCACATTCCGCACTCCCATCATAATCAAACGATCCAACACCCTATCCCTCTTCGGATGCAGAACTCTTTGATCGTTCTGAAGACGCGCAGTCTGGATGGACGTCCCCCATAAGAAGTCTTCATTATAGAGGTCGAGCATGGGGTTGTCGAGGTAACCCATCCCTGGACCATCCAAACGGTCGACGATGGTGGTGTTCTTTGGGTATTTGTCGAGGACATTGGTGCGAGAATGAGGATACCTCCCCTGGTCGGTACGAGAGACAGAAACCTCATGGATACGATAGGTGTCATGGGAGATTCTAGGCATAGCGGTAGAAGATAAAGAGATGGTAGAAAGAGGCTAGGTTTGTTGGTTTTGGAAGATGAGCGGATGATGAGTTGTCGCCCTAGGACGTCCCCTTTTATCTGCCTCTTCCCAACCAGGACACGTCACACTTGATCCCATCAGTTCCCCTGACGACACAAGTGGTGCCACTCTCCCTATTTTCTCATTGGCTGTTCCCACGTTCCCCATCAGTCCCCCTGACGACAATGATGTCACTTTCCCTTCTATTTTCCTATTGGTTACTCTCACGCTCCGCAGTTCTTCTTTGTCATGAATATTCTCACGATTCATTTCCCTTTGTTCTTATGTTCCCACGACCCACTTTCACTCCGATCATGATATCATAATGTTCCCACGACCCACACTTACTCCAATTATGATCTCATGTTACGGTCACATGTCACAGGCCACTCTGGTAGTATATAAGGACTTCAGATAGCACTTGTATTCTTCAGTTTTGTTATTACAGGATTTCCTCTGCCTGAAGACGCTCTTCGGACAAGCTCAGAGACTTACTGCAAGAAATCAGACCTCAGATCTGCTCTCTTCTACTCTATCCCTCCTCTCATCTATCACGCGCACCCACTGCCTCCTCGACCCATCGTCTAGCGTTGTGCAAGGCCCTGCCTCACCTCCCCTACTGGTTTGAAGACCTCTACCCACCTAGTGGTTCATTGTTGTCTCTGTTAGCAAGGGCAAGCTACCCAAGAAACGGTTAGTGACTCGCATTGACGAGTCGTTTCCTGGAGTGGTCTCGGCGCAGAGTGGCCCTGACAGATATCATAACTCCAGACAGGTACAAACCGGACCAAGCTGGTTCAGTGGAGTTGTGCGTTCAACTCCAACGTTGGCACATAAAGTTTCAATACTGGGATGTTCTCAGGAAAGGTGAAGTTTTACCTGAGGTATTATAGGGTTTGTCCTTTACTCCCTCCAGTTGGAGCCTCTCCTTCCAGTGCCAATCATGGCTGACTGTCTGCATATTATTGGCTTGTTCCTTGGAATTAGGTTGTGTGTTGGTTGACAGTAAGTTGACCTGGAATGTGTTCTCTATTTTGTGAGGCTGCCTTGTCTTGTTACAGTCATAAATGTAATCCCCAGATTGCTGGGATCTACAAGAAGTTCACTGCAGCATTTGAGAGCTTCACTCCCATCACTGAGGAGATTGATTGGATTATGTAGGCCATGGGATTGATTGCTCCTTTCAGTAAAAACAGGATCACTCAAAAGATTTTAGTACCAGCTGTTCTGCATTGTCATACAGGCCCCTGTCTCTCTTGTCTACTCTCCAGGGAGTGGGAAGTCTCCCACCCAACTATGCATGTGTCTATGGGTGAGACAAGTTCCCACTGTGGGTTGGAGACCCTCAAGGTACCCTCATGCTCTTGGATTATTACTTTGACATGACACTGTGTTGATGCATAATACATGGTCCATTGACCTGACTGCCATTGCTCTCAGGATAAAGATCAATACTCAACTGGCCAGACTTTCCTTGGTTGTTGTCAAGAAGAGTTAGCCATCTCATTTTGATTGTACTGATAGTTTGTATTTTCTTATTTGTCTCTCTATGTGCCTGTGTATTTTTTCATCTCTGTTGCTTTGTGTCCATATAATTTTCATCCTGTTATTGTTTCTGCCTGGTCTTTCTACCCTAGACACACCACCATGAACAGAGACCCCCCTTCTGTTTGGTGTTACCTCAATAATCACACTCAGCTTATTGTGTGCATATACTGTACAGACAACCTATTGGCTGGTTGTATAGTATGAGTTTGAGTACCACACTTATTGAGCAATGAAATATTCAGTATATAGAACTTTGGGCATGAACAAAGAGAATACATGTCCTATGGATCTCTACAAAAGAATTACATGGCTGAAGTCAATAATCAATATCTCTTTTGACCTAAAAGAAGCAACCAGATATCGGCCACCCCACTGCACACAAATTGCCCTTCCAAATATCTGAGGTAGCTGGAGAACCACCTTCCCAGTGACTATATCCTTTATCCTGGATGTGTTGAATTCCCACAGCTTGGTATCACTGAGGTGGAGCCAGTCTGGGAGCTCTCTGGATAACTCAACAGGGGATGAGCCCAGAATTCCAAAGTCCCATCCCTTAGATTCACCACTCATATAGCTGACCCATAATTTTGAGCCATCTGTCACCAGGATTTTTTCACAACTCCAGTAATCATTTACATTACCCACAGCCTCTCCTGTCTGGATGTCCCAAGCTTGAATAGAGTATTCATACAGGCAGAAAACCTTGGACCCATCCCCTGATACCCTGAGGTCCTTAATATCATCTCCAGGGGTACTTATTGTCTGGATGAGTTGCCCTTTCTCAGTATCCCAGATGTTGATCTTTCCATCTGCATACCAAACATAGATCAATTTGCTGTCTGTTGGCTGGGTATTGCTCTGTTGGGGGTCTTTAGCTGGGATTTTGAGGGAAGTTGAAATACCCCAGGCCTCCATCACCCCATCTAAATTGTTTGGGATAATGATACTATCTTTTGCTTTCAGAGCAATAGATCTTGTTGGAGCTATAACAGAGGGTATGGACTTTGTATCAGTCACAACTAGATCTGTTGATGAAGCACCAATCTGCCAGAACTTGACTGATTTGTCATCAGATCCTGAAATGAGGGTGGAGGGGGAAGAAAACATAAGGGAGGTAATCTTGTTGGTATGACCAACAA
>Ga0307517_10009924_pt1 | contig 13410 bp, 20 predicted proteins | sample 23_EM_MG_FD_194515 | JGI IMG/M metagenome (GOLD analysis project Ga0307517, IMG submission 194515) | Populus trichocarpa ectomycorrhiza microbial communities from riparian zone in the Pacific Northwest, United States - 23_EM | ecosystem: Host-associated > Plants > Roots > Unclassified | place...
ACTCGAATGATCTAATGTCAACTTGCCATCAGGTCGAGTCATCGACAAGGCTCTCCTTCCTAATACAGCCTCAACAATTCTCCTCCATCTATGCCTTCGTAAGAACCTCTTCCCTATTATCCTGTAGAACAAGCCTCATTTTCCAACCCACAGGAAGAACTGCCAATTCTGCGACAAGCCCTACAGAGGCCCAAACGCAGCCTCACAGCTAAATAACCACCTTACCTCATATCACTGCACGAGTATGACGGTTTTCATCACTAAGGACAACAGTGAGTTTCTTCGTTTTGACTTTGGAACGAACCTTGTTTAAAATTTCCCAGAGTCCACGAAGCATGGCGAATGCATTCGCGACGAGAATTCCGGTCACCTCGAGTGCTATATGCCCAAGTGCTCTTTTGAGGCGGCAAACACCTCGAAAATGCGAGAACACATCCAGAAGGACCACCAAATCCATGACATTAAAATCTCCTCAGCCAACCCAAGCAATAACAAACCCTTGCGTCGTCTCTCCTCACCTCCAGCCAGAACGACACCCCGTCCAATCGGTCGTCTGTCCAAGAGCGAATCACCAAAGCAAGGTTCTCCACCGCAAGTCCAGTGCACTTCGCCTCCAGATGCTTATGATTCCACCAGCAAGAAAAACAGGATTTCCATATTTGAGACGTTTGTTGCTCCGCAGTCCAAGTCTCCCATTCCGAACGGTGTACCCTCAAGTCCATTCGTCCCAGTCATTTCTGTCGCCGAAAGGGAACAAGGGTCCAACGTGAACTGCTCGCCAAGTTCTTCCGGTGACACTCGACACCAGTTCGCGCCACCCTCTTCTCCTTTGTTCACACCACCCCATTCTCCATTATTCACACCACCCCATTCTCCATTATTCACACCGCCCTCTTCTTCACCGCACTCACCACTCATTCCATCGGATCGGCATCCATGTGATCGAAGCCATGCATCGGATAAGGGCCCATCAGCCAGAAGGATCGCCAGTATCACTGCTCCTCAGAACAAATCAGTCCCCTCAGAAAAGTTCAACGACGACAACGCCTCCGCACTCCGCCTATCTAGTGGCACACATGAGCCAGCTAATAAATTTTCTTCGCCATTATCACTGGACAACTCACCACCACGGATTTACAATAGCGACCAGTACTCGCCTTCACCTCCTTCTGACCATGAGTCGAATCCCCTGCGTCAAATTGATGAGGTCCCTCTTCAATCAATCATCAAATCCCACAGCCGTGGACCGGCGCTTCGACGGACAGGAAGGCGACCACAGGGCAAGTTGCTTGTGCCAGCACAGAGTCCCAGTAGCAATGCAGACACTGTGCTTCATTCACTGAGACCTCGGGGACAAACTCGAACATGGTCGCAAGCAATAGAAGTTAGCAGCGACGAAGAGGCAGAGGGGATCCCCGAACCTGAGGTGGATGACGAAGACACCCACGGTGTTGCTGAAATTTCATCGACCATGGAAAAAGTTGGTCTCGTCGTTCTGCGTCCAAGCTGGCTCCAAGACTATACAACACCTCTGCTACTCGTATGTCGAGCTTGCCTAAAAGGGATCAATATTCAGAACGGTATTAGCCATGCGACTGGCAAAGAAGATGGAGGCCATCGCCTTAAAGTCGGGAAAGAAGTTGTCGTCGAGCTGAAAGATTGGATGAAACAAAAGGCCCACCTTTTTCTTTCATCAACAACCGCATTTGGCGATGCTCCCAGTTCAACATTCACACCAAAGCCGTTACCGATCTTGAGAGTGTTTGACGACGCCTTGCAGTGCACCTCAAAGGGTTGTGGCCATTGCTGCTTGCGGTCAAATGCAATGGCAACGCACTGGTCTAAGAACCACCGAGGCGAGAGGGCTAAAACGAAGTCGAAGATAGTGAAGGTGCAGACCTTCTTTGAAAGCCACCCAAAATATTTCATTGTCAACCCTCACCTCTCCGGTCTCCCATCCAACAGCCTTTATGAGCTCTACGAAAGACAGCTTGTCCCCGAGATGGAAGAGGAGTGCGACCTAGTTGTACCTTACCTTGCTTCAGAACGAGAAATACCACCCCTTCTAAAGATTATGCAGTGGCATCAGCATCTTGAGCCGTACCTATTAGACGAAGAATCAGACTCAGAGAGTTCCAGCCCTAGGTCTTCCGGCCGCCTTCCTTTGTTCGACAAACGAAAAATCAGGTCCCTCCGGTCTGTCATTGAATTACCGAGACGCCGCTCGGAAGGAAAGCTTCTTCGTGATGTGGTCCATACATATCTGGTGGGCACCAAAACGGAGGGTCAAAGGAGTGAACCCAGAATAAGACGCATGTTGATGCAATGTCCCCTTACGTGAGTGATGTTTTCTGCTGCTCCCTCATTTTAAACACCTATTCATAGAGAGAGCAAGAGTGAGCTTTGGTCTTTCGTCTCAGACAAATCCTTGTATACCTATGGCATCCTCCTTCGAAAATTGACTTATGGGGTCTTTTCGTCCTGTAGGGAACACTCGTCTGGGTACGCTCTCCCTCTCAGTGAAGAAGACAAGATACGTGCAGTAAAGCTACAGGCCGCCTTAAAGCATCACCTTGAAAATAGCGAGGATGCTGAAGATTTAAATGACGACGAGGGAGAAGCACGCGTTCTCGAATCTGAACTTGAAGTGGTCGATGAATTCCATCGCTTTATCAAGCCATTCCTTTATCCATTTGCTGGCGGCAGTGGCTCCCGATGGGATGATCCATTGGAATGTTTTATCGCCCTCTACGCGTTGGATGAAGATGGCATGTTCAGGTCTGCAGACGGCATGTCACAGCCCTTCGCTCACCTCCAGTATCTTATCCGCTGTGCTATTTTTTATGAGGCCCGTCTCCGGGTTAGAGAATCAGGCGGTGAACTAGACATGGAGAGGTGAATACCTTATTGTTGTTCGTTTTGTTTCCTAATGATTTTCGGTTTTCGTAGTGCGGTTAAGGAGGAGGCAATTCAAAATCTCAAGCCTGACCTACGTTCACGATTTAACGCAATGGTTGAACATCAGGCTATCACCACGTCAATTGCTCTCGTTCCCAACCAAGCTCCAACAACTCGTGTTACTGATGATGGAATGCACATAACACACAGAGAAACTCACCTCGATATCAAGCGCTGGAGACACGGTTACCTGCGGCTGTGCGACGAGGTAGAAAAAGAGATCGACAGTCTTTGCGGCCATCAGGACTTTGGCTTATCGATACCAGACTGGGTGCCAGATGACTGGGCGTGTAGATCTCGTGGATACAGCTGGACCAAGAATGGTACCTTTCTGAAGAATAAACGGTGCCTCATCAAGTTCCTGCTCAATGATCGATCTTTGAACCTCGGCGTTGTCGACAGTCATGGTCGTCTAGAGCTAAATACGATCGCCGTAAGGGATATTCTCCTCAAGTGCGACTCCATCAACCGAAAGCTCGCTCTCCTCAGTCTTGGCACCGCCGGACAGCTTTCGCGTATCACAGAATTCGTTGATCAGCAGTTAACTAACTCGATTCGTGGACGTGGCCTCTTTCGAGATGGAAAGGATATCTGGATTGTCACCAGGAGAACCAAGACCGAGAGCGTCACCGGAAAGGAGAGCTTCATTCCGACAAAATGTCATCCACGTCTTTCACGGGCTTTAGAAAAGTATCTGCTAATCATTCGACCGCTTGAAGAGGAGCTTGCCTATCAACTGAAGGGGAAGGAGGCTTACCAATTCTATTCTCGAAATATTTGGATGCAGGATTGCAGGGCGATGACCGAGGACGATATGTATGGGCATATCGGAGATTTCTTGAAGAAATACTGTGGAGTAGACGCGGGCATTCAGATTTATCGCCAGCTCTGTGTCGAGATCGGTCGGGTTTTTTTGGGATCAGAGTTCGAGTTTGAGGAGGAGAAATTGGATGTGCTGGCTGCACAGATGGGACACACCGCCCGAATGGCCAGAACCCATTACGCGAACGAGGTATACCATCTTCCTGCAATGTCAAGCAATTTGCTTTTGCGTTTTGGGAGGATCTCGGAGGCATGGTGGGAGGTAATTGGATTCAAGCCTGGTGCTGAGCCCATGTTGCCACTGCGAAAGCGTCGCAAGGCTGTACATGACACCGGGGCTGCTTTGTTGACGGAAATAAAAGATCTGAGGAAAGAAATCAGACAATTCAAATCAAAAAGATCCCGTTGTTCTTAGCTATCTTACAAAGTTGGCCAGCATACATAGAGAACCACTACAATACACTCCCCTCTCCGTCTGATAATATGCTGAAACCATCAACATTCGACTCAATCACTTCAGACAAGCCTTCAGTAATAGGAGGGCAAAAATGAATCTGAGAATACACAGCTTCGATAGGCGGCTTCTCAAACCCACGTTTCAAAGGTCAGGTTGGTGACTGGTTTGAGTGGAGAGTCCAAACTTGGAGGAATTCTTCGTCAGACAGAAATACTCCGAGAAGCGGGCGTTCACCTGCTCGATTGAAAAACACGGCTTCAGTTGCGCTCCTGATTGATATACAGGTTAAAAATTACCTCGAGAGAAACCCCCCCCGCGTCGCGTCCATATCGATCAAACCAGGGAATTCTGACATTCCTGAAGAGCCTTGAAGGATCGAAAGGTATATCGAGTAGTACTCTCAACTCTATCGAGTAAGGTGACCGACCCGATGGAAAACGAAGGACAGCAGTTGACATTGACGAAACACTGGACTAACATGCGAGGAGTCGAGGGGTGAAAAGGATGAACGAAGAATGAAGGACGAGGGACGAAGAATCTTGAAGGATTGCCAAAGAGAGCGTCAATGGCCAATGTTTCAGATAAGGAGCGCGGGCCGGCTGGCAACACAGAGAAAACTCGCCATCGATGGGAGATTGAAAATTTAGGGCACTGTTGTTCGATTTCAATTATTGGGCACAAATTATTCATAATACTCTTCAATGGAGAATCAGCATTGAATCCGGTACTACCTTTATTACTTCCTGGCGAACCCGAACGTAAATAGTGTTATGAAGAGGCCAACCAGGGTTGGCGGAGGGATCAACGAATGCGACAAATTGCTGCGAGATGTCGTAGGAGTGAATGAGAGCATTGGTTGGTAATACTTGCCTTGGAAGGAGATACTGAAGCATAGAACGTCTCATAATCTTCAACAGGAGCAATCTCCACGCCTGACGCGTTTGTCCGTAGGAGAGGTAAAGGCGCGAAGTTGGGAAGCGATTGAAGCAAGCTAAGGTCGATGGATCAGTATCAACGGTAATTCCAACGACCAAGGGTGAGCGTACATCATCCTGGCCCAACAGGTCTACAGCATTCGCCCATCCTTCATCTCCAATCTCCCATGTTGGCTTGGCTACAAACGCAGGGAAAGCAAACCAGTGGAAATTATAAGGTAGAATGAACCATTTACTCACGTTGCCCTGCGTCCGAAAACGACTTTTGGGAATGCGAGGCGATAGCGTCCTGGACGTCATAAGGGCTTACGGAAACGGACAATGACTTTGGTGCAGTCTGTTTCCCGCGAATTACCTCACGTCCGTATAGCTGGATGAATGAAAAGGCATGAAGAACCTATGGAATTGACGAGCCGACGGAAAGTACGCTTGTTGTCGGAGAGTTTGGGAAGCTGATGTGATTTGAAACCATCATGCGCCTTCTTCGTAAAGTAATCCGGTGGCAGTTGGTAACCTGGCGGTTCCCGTCCACGATATTCGCGTCCGATGGCTCTGCTTCTCCGCGGACGATGTAGATATCAATATGTGGTGGAATCTCTATATCACGTTCGGCGATAGCCACCTCTGGAGTGGTGGGTGTTCTTGGGTGTCGTTTTCATGGTGTGGTGGTGGTCATGTGGCAGAGAATGGTGTAAGAGAGCGCGTGTGGAGGAGACAGGTGTGGATGTGGCAGCGAGGTGGGGAGAGGTGGAACTTGAAGGGGCCGAGTGCGTGTGGCAGAGAGGTGTGGGGGTGACAGAGCATGTGGGGCAGGGTGGAGAGGATACTTAACGTAGAGAAAAGCCATTGGAGTCTGAATCAAAGTATTTACCGTGACAGTAACCGTGGTGTGACAGGTAGTGACGACATCCCGATGATCCGTTGGCCTTTTCAAATGACTGATTACAAATGATGCCGGAAGAGACCTTTCAAATTCTCTGCGTTCCTTCCCTTCCTGCCCATTGCCACTGATAAAATCCTTATTAAGATTCTCTGGTCATTCGAGAAACAGCTGATTAGAAACTCCATAGCGGGATTCCCAACACCGGTTACTAACCTGTTCCTTGGCTGGATAAACAGTCCACTGTACCAGTTTGCACAAGCTGGCCCTAACTACGGGAAGGTGTGTCATTAATATTGCAAGGTCTCACCAGCCAAGTCTGACAGGTTTTGTGTTAGTACTGATGCGGGAACACCTACCAGTATGCTAGAACTAAGCTTGCCCGAGACGGATGCATCGGGTGCACTGTTGGAGTACCGCCTTACTGCAATGGTCCTCGCCTTGGTTTCGACCATCAATGGGGCGGGTCGACATGTCGCCCTTGAATTTGAACCCACGCTTGAGAAGTCGCAGTCCCCACGTCGACGGATTTTGAACGCATTTGCTAATATTGCTGCGCGTGGCCCAGAAGTCATAGCTGTCACCACTCCGGACTCTTCAGATGACGGCGGCTCTTTCTCTCCTGCAACACACATCGTCGAGGTTCTTGCTATGGACGAAGAAAACGATTCCATGGGTTCCTCCTCCTTCTGCGACACCACCGTTATGACGAACACAGAATGGAAAGATCCAAAGCGAGAACGATGGCTTACAAAAATTGAAACAGGGAAGTCCAAGTGGGCGGATATCATGGATTCCCCATGGTGCTGTGTACCAAATTCAACGTAAGTACCTACATTCTTTCCGAGTTTCTTATCAGTGACATCGCTTCAGAAAGATGTTACCTCTGTCAGATCACCTCGCCACCGTGGAGGAATATCTGAATAAATACCAGCTCGCGTCGAATCATCGGTCAGGCGAGAACTCGACGGACCCAAAAGGGAAGACATCAGCCAAACTCGACCGCGAGGGCCAATTCGACAGGTTCAGCACTTACCTCGTTTCGACATGTTACCCAAAGGTTCGCAAACGATTATTGAGTAAACTGTCAACAAACCTTTTCGCCCTCCTTTCCAATATCACAGGGCCACAGCTGGAGCGCTGCCTCGAAAACAAATCCTTCCCAGAGCCTGTGTTGTCGAAGAAGAGCAATGTGGAACTGTGCAGGTTCATGTACGCTCTGAAGTCCCACTATGACTTCGGAGCTATGGTGCAAAAATTGAAGGACAACGATTATCCGCACCAACAATCAGAGCCCAGCACCTTCTTCACGAAGGTATACGAGACATTCGAATTGGTCAAGGCGGGTGGGAATCCATCGAATCTCCCAGTTCTATACACCGATGAATTCTTTGTGGACTTCCACTACCTTGCCCTCTTCGCTCTTGGCAAATACCGCGACGCAATTCTCCAGTTCTATGATGGTACCAAGAATGGAGGTCCGACCGATATTCATCGTGGGGACTTGAAAGTGTACTCATTTTTGTTGTGGCGTCTTGCTCACTCCTCGATTCTCCGTTGTCATCTTATTTTCCTTCGGACACACGGGCTTCTACGTCGTGTTGAACATGGAAATGAGTCCAAGGCGGGCGGTGGCAATAAGGACATAGGGGGCAAGGAGAGCGACCTGAATAGCGACGATGGGAGCAAAGGGAATGTAGTAGGGGGCAAGGAGGGCAATCTCAATCGCCACAATGGCCACCAAGACCACGAAGACGAAGACGATCCAGCGTTGATGATTCAAAGATGGATGTGTCTCATCGTATCTCATCTCCATTCACTCAACATCTTGTCGTCCTTTGCTGCTTCATCTCCCCGTCAGATACATATACAGTACAGTTCTGCGACAAGAAGTCCACTCAAAGTACCACAAGACTGGACAGCAGTCCTTAGACGTGCTGTCTTTGCCATCGGCGGTACCCTTGTAAACCGGCTTGATCAACTGGAAGATACCATCCTTGAGAAGATCAATAACAATCAGACTCGGCGTACAGGTACCTTCAGCTATTTCAAAGGTAAAGAGATCACTAGCGGAGGTGGCCAAGTTCACTGTGTGGCTGCGGCCGCGGTGATAGCTGTGATCTATGAATCACTTGGGAAGGAACATGGGATTGATGTGCGCCCTGACCTTTCCTCTTTCTCACTATCTGATGCCTCGTGCAGGGATGGGGACCCAGGTACGATGTGGCGGTATCGAGATTTTGTTGCCCTCTGTGTTGGGACCCCTTGGGTGCACTTCACCCAGACAGATTTGGTGTCCGGGAACGTCATTCTGTTGTAATCCCTGTGGCATTACCTGGATGCATTACTCAGGAGACCGCAAAGGACCTACTCCACTTGCTCCGAGTGCGACTATACACCGAACTCCGTTGGTTACCACGAAAGAACCATTCACGGCATCCTTCCGAAATGCACAGTGGCTCAAGTGGGGAGAGCAACCTCGAAGGTTGCCACACTGTCCGAAAGATATTTTATTGACCCTCGCCAACTTTTTTTTTTTTTCAATTTCTGTTTGATTTACGCAATCCAAGCAACAAGCCCAGAGTCTGATTTCATGTTTCCTCCCCGGCGTGGGCTTCGGTGCCTTCTTCCTGATCTTCCAAAATCGCCCAGCCCATTGCCACTCTGTTCTCCAAGTTCATTTTTTATTTCTATTTGATTGGTGTGCGAGTGTATGTATGTAAGGTTCAGATAACAACAATCCTTATGTATTTATAGCTTTGTTACCCATGTTTGTAGTCGGTCTGTAAATGTCAATGCCTAAGGCCATTCCCGTGCTCACAACGAAGAGAAGGCGCCTCAATCAAGAGCAAAGAAGCCTAGACCCAAATCCAAATTTCTCTTTCATGGTCCTCTCCTCAGGAAATGCAAAAGGATGGGTACGAACGTCAAACACGGACGCTGTGATCGACAAGTTCTTGGATGAGGATATGAGTGTAGAAATGGTCACTGACGTCGGGGGTGGAGGCGTTGAAGGAGGCCAAGAAATCGTGGGCCCTCAATGTGCTCATGCCACTTCAGTCATTCTGCTGATTTGGTTAATATGCCCTGCTATCGTACTCCATTTGGAACTTACGAGGATCCTTGAATGCTTGGATCGTCACTCGACAGGACCCCTGCCTATTCTTGTTCGATACTGATGCGGACCTAATTGGGTCTGAAATCTGGCCTATGTCCGATAAATATGCGGACCAAAATGCCAAAATTTGGCCCCATGTCCGATATTTTGCGCGGACCAAGATGCCTAGTCGGTCCTGATGTCCGATACTGATGCGGCCCTTTTGGGTGACCCACAACCAAAAAAATTTCTCATCGATCGATATTCAGGCCTCAGGATCCATAAACGGTGGCCTCGGGATCCTTTCCTATGTTTACATCAAGCTTTTTAATCCGTTGTATGGCGACAGCACTTTCACTTCTATGACCTGTCCATCACTCTCGAGCTCGACTCTTCTACAGATTCCTCGTTCGCATCTACTATTCTCTCTGGATTCCTACACAAAAAACATTACCTGGCAGAGCATCAGCACATCTGATGGTCATCCAATAACTTTGCTCACGCTTTGCCCCTCATCCACCATATTATTTCATCAATTTCGCGGTCAGACACAACCTTATAATATATATGCCGCAGTCAAGGTTCTGCAGGCTAAGATAAAGCACAAGGCAATGGAAGTGGATGGTGATCCAGAGCGGGAAGGGGAGGTGGCCTCTTCGGATTAGGCTCGTGACCAGCCTGATAAGAAGGCGTGACCTTTGGTACGGAACGTCGCTCCTATGGATGCTTTTATTAATTTGTGCTACCCTCTCTTTCTTTAGTCCGAAGGATCGCTTTTTATTGATTTTTTAGTATTTATTCAATTTACGCGGACCTTTTTGTCCGATTTTTATGTCCGATACACAGTGCGGACCAAACTGACTCAAAAATATGTCCGATACGCGGTGCGGACCTGTGGGGGTCAAAAAGGGTAGGTCCGATATTTATGCGGCCCTGTATGCCGAAAATTTGTCCGTCCCTAAGTGCCCAAAATCAGTGATTTTGTATCGAACATCAGACAGCATAGGCAGGGGTCCTCACTCGACCCGAGGAGTAATAGAGGTAGATCATCCCGTTAATATTTATCCCATCAACTTAAATCTTCTTGTCAAATCTCCACCAGCAACAGCTTTCGTAACGTCTGGTACGAAAACTTGTCTGTCTAAGATACCATCCATAACTATCTTGAGCGAGACGAGACTCACTTTATTGGTGAGCGTGTTCAATTGGACCATGGAATTGACTGTCAGTTTGAGGTCACATTCACTCGTAGGTTAGGTTATTGGATCTGTGCCCAGGGTTACACACCTGGCCAGTGGTGGGTGGACTGAGATGAATCACTCGAGAGCCTATCTGAACAACGTAATAGGAATTTAGGAAGAAAGGAAAAATATAGATCAGAACTCACCTTCCGCCAGCACCGATTTATATCTCACAAGATTTCTCGCACCAGTCTTATATAATACTCCTTCCGACGTCGAACGGTTCATCAGTCTGAACATTCCGGCAATTCCTCAGGCTGATTGAGAGGAAGGGAACCTTGCTGCGGTTCCCTGCCTGGCGCCATGCTTCTAGTGTTCCTCGCTCTCTTCGCGAAGATGGCCATCTCAGACTCATGGCGTGCAGCATGAGAAGGTCAGCTGCAAGAGCTCTCAACCTGTACGCGATGGAGGTGTAAGCCCATGGCGGCTATCCATAATACAATCATGACTATACCTGGTTACCATTCCGTTGTCAAATCCAATATCTCCCCACGCATCGGCTTCAATCTGTTTGCAAATCGCCTAGCGCGACAGCCTATTCCGCTACCGATCATCCGATTGCCTTGACAACTCGGCATATCTTGTTGGCAGCGTCACAGGTATACATGTCGCCGGGCCATCGGAGAACTTGTCCAGTGTGAGTAGGAGAGCAAGGAGCATTGACCACAGGTAATGGGAGCAAAGGGGACGACTTGGAGGTGTCAATCGAAGTTAATACGGTGGAAGCGGAGGTGTCGATTGCAGATAACAGGAATGGTGTGGAAGTGGAGGTGTCGGTTGCAGTTGATGGAAATGAAGGGAAAGTGTCAACTGCAGATAATAGAGATAGAGCGGAAGTGGAGGCGTTGCTTGCAGATAATGGAAGTGGAGTGGAAGTGGAGTCGGAAGTGGCAGATGTACCCAGATGCAATCGCTTTGGTGATGGAAGGTCATCTTCGCCAAAGCCGGCATTTGAAACCCTTCGTTTATGGGAAACACGACCTGGAGACAAAGATACTTCAGCAACTGAAAGCCGTTCAAACCGTGGACAATCAAATACTCCCTTCAAACGAATGAAGATCTTTTGCTGTGACACAACCTGAAAGACACGGTTGATGTTCTCCTCTTCCCACATGCCAAGATGCATGTTATACACCTCAACAATGGAACAGGTATTGAGATTGAGCTTTTCGAGGAGTGTGACAGAATTGGCCATATTATACATCGGCCATGTTGGAATGGATTGATCCCTATGCGTGATGGGCTCCGAACAATTCTAGAAGTTGGTCATCAATCCCACCAGCATCACCAAGTGACATCTATCCGACTCACTGTTTGCCAGGCGTAAATAATCACCTGCTGCATAAAAATCCGCTGGTACTCCTGCCGCTGTTGCTTGATGTCAATATTAACTTGTTGCTGTTTCTTCATTTTCTCCCAAAGCTCGCCGTGTGCTGGTGTCATATTGGTACGGTATTCTTTCGGAGCAGCAAGATTGTGGGCTGTCGGGGAATGCACGGGTGACAGCGGTGGCGAGGTTGTGCATTACGGCCAGCAGATGGGATTTGGTAGTAAACACCAGATCGGGCGCGTTTGTTTGAAGACCAGGAAAAAAATCAATTTAGTGTAACAATACATATATTTAGGCCCAGCGGTGTTGGTACTTTACACAGAACGTCGATTTGAGGTAAACAATTCCTCCCCGATAGACCGCGAGCTGTGTTGGTGACAATGGCGACGGCTTGGTGATGCAAGAAATCTAAACCCAAGAATCTCAAGGTCTCAGATCTCAAATTTCCTCTCACTATTGGTTCCTGGGTCCAGGCCCATCGATCCCCGGTGTCCATGCCCAATATCAGGTTCATTTTGACGCTCTGATGAACGCCCCTCTCTGACAGTCGCATCTCCAGAACACCATTAAAGGTAAGATCGAAACACATTATTTGGGAATGACCAGCCCCACAAGGGATGGAACGGAAACGTGAATGATTTATTAAAACGTATGCAAGTGGTCTCTGTTCAGATTGAATGCTTATTTAAATTCTTCCAGATATACCGACATTGTAGTTGCTGGATGGGACTGCGATACTTTGATAATGTTCAAGACGGTGACTAGACTTCTCGAAGATCTGACTAAATGGTCTGTCTTTTTTTCAATATCTTTGCCGAGAGCACCATCAACGCCTCGCCGTCGAAGAACTAATACCTTCAGAGTCACGGCGTCAGATGCTCTAAGGGCCCGTTGTTGTTACTGTAGTATTCCGAGTCATTTATCGTTTATAACTTTCTTTGTATTCAGAACAAGCAAATTCCATTTTGAAACTACTCGCGCTCAGTGTATACTTTCATTTCATTTTTGAACCATATTTACTGAGTAACAAGGTATCCACCAACTGTAGATTTACAAATGTCCATACGATTCAATTAGAATGAGACCCCCTCTCCCGTCCAGATCTGTAGCCATCTTTGTACATGATTTAGATAGATAGTAAAGTTCAGACAATAAAAAACTTACTGGATCTAACTCGACGAATGAGCACGAAAAATGTATATCCTGAAGCGTCGTCCGAACTGTCGATGTGCCACCCTTGGACTTTATGCACCAGCGGCATTCCCAGAGAGGACACATTTAGCTGAATACTCCCCGATGGCTCTGGACCTCCAAAGTTAAACTCGTTAAACAAGAATCTTGGCACTGTAAGTCGGTATAGACGATATGCCATGACATGTGAAGATGCCGAAGCTGAGTCGGCTTGCAGCTGGACAGGCAGTGGGGGCAAAGAGGTGACGACCGATGGGCCTGTGAGCGCCTGACACAGTTGGGTAGCTGTATAAGGACAAATATGAGAAGGAGAAATTCATCAAAATTCGGTTTTTGCACCTTGAATATCATGATCTATTATTTCCTCCACTGGCTGCATTATAAGGTAGGTGTCATACACAATCTACCAAAATCACGTGTCAAATGTGACGGCATCCGAAAGTAGAAGGTACACGGTCAATTAAATGGAATGGCGTGTTTTTTAGCACTTCAGGACACA
>Ga0307517_10009926_pt1 | contig 13408 bp, 9 predicted proteins | sample 23_EM_MG_FD_194515 | JGI IMG/M metagenome (GOLD analysis project Ga0307517, IMG submission 194515) | Populus trichocarpa ectomycorrhiza microbial communities from riparian zone in the Pacific Northwest, United States - 23_EM | ecosystem: Host-associated > Plants > Roots > Unclassified | place...
ATAAAGAACAAAAGAGATGAATTACGTATAAAACCCATTAAAAATTAAAAACTATGACATTAGGGGGGGCGCAAAAGGTTAGATCTTTAGTAAACTTATAATGATGGTGTTGGCCATTTAATTTTTCCACTCCTAATTATAAGGTCTTCCACTCTTAATTTGATTGGAAATTAATCAAATTTTGTATTTTATATGAATACATGTATATCGTGAAGTAACTCTTGCAGCAAATTCCTCCACTATCACTACACTAAAATATATACACCAATCAAGCAAGAGGTGATTGGAGCTCAACAAGGAATATAGTAGGTGATATATCATAATATATGAACAAATACATAGCTCATTGTTTTAGCCTCACATTGGCTGAATCTAGACAAGCACCATATTATAAAATACCTTTTTGCTTTTTTTATTTTATTTTATTTTGCATTTGATAAAGTGTCATTATAGAAAAGTGATGGCTGTACCAAGGAAGTAGATGAGGATGATGAAGACAAGGCAAGGCCTCGTAGCCTCGTAAAAGAAGTCTTCCAATAAAACAATCGAACACTTGTGGAGGCCAAATTTTTACTCATCTTTTTTTTTCCTCACTTGTTGTATAATTAATATTTGGAATCTTATGTCAAACGGAGAAGTCAGATCACCCCATCGGGCAGTAGCCGTCATAAAGCGATGGGGCGGCTCTTCTTCCCCTCCAACTATATATATAAATATATTTTCTAATTCTTTTGGCTTCACTTCAGAAGGCAACAAGTAATTCAAACATATATAAAATGCCGACAGAGCACCAAATGAAACTCCTCAGCTCAAAATCAATTTTTCTTTTCCTTTTTTTTTTTTTTGAGGAAGTCAAAATCAACTCTTGTTAATAGGGAAACGTCAGTTAACAACATGTACGTGGTTCCAGGGAATAATAAATTGGTATATTTTTTTATATAAATAAATGGCTTCTATTAAATAAAAACAAAGGTGCAATTTCATATTTTAAAAAATAAGGAAAATAGGAAATGAGTCTATTAACAAGTGTTGGATATATTTTTCTTCTTCAAATATACAAATTTCAATGAACTAAAAATAAGGAAGACTGCTACATGAAAAACAACTAAAAGGTTAGGGAATTTTCATGTGGCCAGAGACATAATCTACTGTTCACTATAATAGTGAAGTGGCGTCAATGATCTTCCCCCAAAAAAAAAAAAAAAAACTTGCCTTGAAATTAGAGGTGTTTTTATATTTTTACATGGCATATTAGTCATTATAGATTTGTCTTGATGTATTTTAGTCTATTTAATATTTTTATGAATAATAAAACAACAAAAATACCTTCTAAGGATAAAAAAATCAACACGGTTAGGGAAGGGGTATTTCAATATTTTTATTTTTTATAAGTAATAAAATTACAAATATGTCTTTGAATCCAAGAATTTTAAGTAATTAGGGTCAGGGGTATTAGGATCTTTTAGCCTCAGTTTTTTTTTTATTATTATTATTAATTATAGGTTTGATTGAGGTTAATAACATAATTTAGCACCAAAATAATATTTTTTAAATTTCAAAAAGCTTTTGGCGCATGCGCAGCATGCGCTAACATATAGAAGCCTTTGTAAACTCTAGTCGGCGCATGTGGCAACTTCTAGTGGTAAAAAATAGGCTTCAGCTATATAATTTTATTCCTCATTATATTCTCTTTTATTATGGGTTGCACGTATTATCCAAATATAACTTATTTATTGCCAGTGACCTTCTATTTTTTTACCTTTCATTTCTCTCTCTTACCCCCAAAAATGCACTATGGTCTTCATTGTTTTTGGTATTTTAGATTCAGTCCTTTTAGTTTTGATTTTTGTATTTTATTTATTTTTTCTTTTGTTAAAGTTTTATTTATTTTCGGTTTAACCCTTAATTTCTAATTTGTATATATAATATTTTTTATTTGGTTCTTCTACTTTTAATTTTTTTTTCCTTTGCTCTTTTGTTAAAGTTTTTATGACTTTCAATTTTATCCAACAAATCAAGTAATTTAGCCCCTCTTCATTTGTTTTTTTTATTGTTTTCCTCGGCTTGTCAAAGTTTTTATAGTTTTCAATCTTATCCTTCAAATCAAGTTCACGGTTTTTATTTTTTTTCAATGATGATGATGTTAATAAAAATAAAAATAATAGTAATATAAGTAGTGGTGGTGGTGGTGGTGGTGGTGGTGGTGGTAATAATAATGACAGTAGTAGTTTATTATGATTGTGATAACAATAATAACAATAACAACAACAACAATGGTCAAAGATATAAAACTCAACCTGACCCGACAAGTTGACCTGGGACTCGGGCGATCCAGTGCCTTGGCCAAGTTTCAAATGGTCAAAACACAGGCTAGCAATTAGCCCAGTCAAACCTAAATGACCCACCAGGTCAACCTGAAACCCAGGTGACCCGACAACATGAAACCCAGGTGACCCGACATAACTCGAGTGAGACTTAACCTCTTTTATTATATTTTTTTATTAAACCCAAAAATATAAAATTAATTTAATAATAGTAATAATAGTAATAGCAGTCCTATTAGTATTATTACTATTTTCACAACTCAGCCATTTCGCTTACCGATTCAGTCGTGTTTGCCTACAACTAGTTTGTCACACAAACCCAAGAGGTTACCCACACTCTTTCAACGTTGTAAACAAACATAACACACAAATGAATATGAACAAAAGCAAGCACACTTATTGCAGGAACAAATCTCAACTTTTATTAGTCTTATCAATAAAGGATATAAACAGTAACTGCCGAAAAACTACCGATAACTGCCCCCAACTGTTGCTCCTTCCTTGGCTTGCCACCCAATAAGCCAGTTGTCCCTCCTGCCAACTCTCATGCAGTCAGAATAGGTGTTTTCATGCCTTGGACTATTCATTGTCAAAGTTCCCAATCTCATCAGCCTATTGCGCCAATAAGTCAATGTTGCCGAATTGCTAAACATACACTGTTGCTGAATCTACCAACGCTCATGCACGGGGTAAGGGTTCAAAACCAAATTTTCACTATTTCAAATGCGATGGAAATCATTGTGCTAAAGAATGCCTGAAGAGGGAAAAACTCAATGTTAACATTATAGGAGATGGCGATGAGGACACTACATATGTAAATCTCGTACGTGTGTTTGGTGGCTAAGATGGAATTCAGTCACGTTGGAACCAGCCTGGCGGAGGTGGGAATGGCTGGGCGAGACTACCTTGGATGAGGCAGACTTGGGGTCTGTTTTATGCACCTTGTCGATGAAAGATCAAGGTGACAAAAGCAAAATAACTATGCTAGAATTATGGCCAACTGACAGGCTATACAACGAGGAACCAGGCTAGACAGACTTAGTTTGGTGTGTTGTCTTAGAGGGGAGGCAGCACAGTGAAACCATTAGGAATTCAAGGACCTTGATGACAATGACTGATTAAGGTGAAGAATTCGACAACCAAGTCATGGAAAGATTTGGTTAAGGAACCAGACTAGACGAATTTAGTTTGATGTGTTACCTTGAAGGGGAGGCAGTACAATGGAGGCATGGCCTTAGGAGTCTGCACTTTGACGATGGACAGTCTGGGTGATAGATTCGGCAGTCGATTCAATGGGTTCAGCTAAGAAGCCAAAATCATCAACGAGAAAGATTTGGTGTACTGTCTTGGAGGAGAGGCAATATCGACGGTTGTCCTATGCATTGTGACGATGCATGGTTCACAGTGATGGAAGCCAAATGGTATTGGCCTTTGTTGGGTTATCATGTCAAGACTTTTCGGTGGCCGAAACATGTGACAAAGGTTGGACACAGGGTTGTTGTGTCAACGAGATTTTTGGTTGATGTCGAAAGTGTCTTAGGTACAATAATAGCGTATGGAAGACCAAGTCAGATGGATTTGACGCTGGGATGTTATATGTGTATGCTTGGGCAGGAATGAGACTTAATGAAAGAACTTCGACATAAGTCATTATTTATCACCGGAACTGGGTTGCTCATTTCTATACTTGCAGGTTACATGTCTTCGTTGGAAGAGTTGGTGAATTTATAGGGTTTATTCAATTCTTCAAGATGGGTTTTATGTGGTGTTATTCATAGAGAAGACATAATCTCTAGGATGTTGTGGGAAGCATTTAAACTTCATGAAGATAGCTTGTAGGTGAACGAACTTGGCATGTAGGATTGTTAAGGTAATGAGAACAGCTTGTGTGTGGCTTGGAGAAGTCTCATATGAATTCTGAAAGACATGGCAGTTATGTAATTGCAGAGAGGTACAACTTTGTCTTTGGTCAGACGAGATTGATGGGATTGATCTCAATGCTTTGGGTTGGACTCAAAGTTTATTTGACTATGTTGGGAAATAAGCAGGACCTTAAAGAAAATGTTAATCACAGCTTGGTTTGAAAATGAGTTGACGACGGGAAGGTCAGCTTGACATCACAGAATCAATGGACAGTATTCTGGATGTGATTATGGGCAAAACTGAGAGGTTGTATGTGGGCAACCTTGAATTGTGACAGTGGATAGACTTAATGCCTTAATGCAGAGGTGCTTCATGTTTGGTTTGACGAGGACGTCGACTTCTTCTGGTGGAGGAGGTTTGTAATGGGGTTAAATTCATCATGGGTATGCTGACAAAAACAATGTTGGGATGACACAACGGGACAATGTCGATGAAATCAACAGCGTCGATAGAATCGACAGGAGGGGCTGATGATGGATTGTCTAAGACTTGACGAAATAGTGTTGGAATGACACAATGGGACAATGTCTAAATCGGCAGCACTGATAAGATCGACAACATTGATGACATTAGCAGCATTGATAAAATTGACAACAGAGGCTGACAATAAGTCTGGACAAAGGATAGTCCAAGACTTGATGTAAACACTTATGGCATGAATGGCAGCATGCATCAGTAGTGGCAGCGTGCATAGGCATTGGCGGATTTGACAACAGTGTATGTCTAGCAATTCAACAACATTGGCGTATTGGTGCAATAAGCTGATGAGATTGTGGACTTGGACGATGAACAGTCTAAGGTATGCGGACACCTATTCTGGCAATATGGGAGTTGGCAGAAGGGACAACTTGTGATGCGAACCTCGTGATCACATGGTCACGCAACCCACACGTAAAGACACAAATTCCTAGAAAGCCAAGTAAATCAGGTTTGATAGGAGTGTGACACAAAGATAACTTGTACCTAAGCACCAGCACTATTGGAAACGGAAACTCCCACCCAATGAATATTGATTCGCGAACGAGAAGTATAAGGATGATGCCACGAAGATAGTTGTTCTTCGATAAGTTGTTTTTCAGTTCATTAGAGAACCATGAAAGGGAGATTATCTTACCAACACACACACACACACAAAGTGCGACAAACAAGAAGTTTTATTAATCTGAATTGTCTAACCTTACATGTCTGGTTATGCCCTTATTTATAGTGACTCCAAACTAAAATAAACCCTAATGGATCCCTTATGTGGACTTATATGATACCCACTTACAATTAAACCCAAATAATATAAATAAACCCTAAACTAAGAAGAAAATAATAATAACAATAATAAATCTGAATTTAATATCCTAAATATAATAGGATCAGATTTGTTGCCCTTTAAAAGTCTCAAATAGACTAGGAAATCTTATCTGAATGTAGAATTTATTCTGAAGTCTTCTTTCTTTTTTTGTAGCTAGAATGAATAAGGAATCCTTGTAATAAAAGGATTCTGAAATAATTATGAATCCTTGCCACACTTGGAAACTATATTGCAGCCCATTAAAGATCTTTGTAGAATTAGTAGATTTCCAAAAATAAGCTGCCACATCTTTTTAGGAAAAGAATTCTAGCCAAATAGGAAGTCCACAAGTCAAATGAAAGTAAATAACAAAATTCATACAGCCTTTGTTGACCCGTATTGAGATGACTTTCCAATCTCTGATTGACCTGAAATTTTAGTCTAAGGTAGGAAAACATGTCAGGAGACTCCATGTAAACTTTCAGCTCGATCCAACGATCGGATTGAGAATTATGACTGTTGCCGTAAAACTGGATAGATGCACTTTTTACGTCAAAATCCGAATTTGACCTTGCCTGGATCGTATCATTCCTGTTGGGTGGCGGGATAGCTGACCAAGGAAGAAGCAACAATTAGGGGCAATTTTTCGGCAGTTATCAGCAGGAAAAACTAGCCAAATGTGGTTCGTGTCTTGGGGGACAGTTTCGTTGTAATCTTCCATGTTATTTCCCTTGTAATAGGTTGTATATAAGGTTTGTAGCATGCAATGTTCTGGGAGTAGAACACTTGTGCATAGCACACACACAGACAAACTTGTGTATATCCTTTGTTGACGAGACTAATAAAGGTTGAGATTGGTTCTTGTAATAAGTGTGCTTGCTTTTGTTCATATTCATTTGTGTATTCAGCTTGTTTACAACGTTGAAAGAGTGTGGGTAACCTCTTGAGTTTGTGGGACAAACTAGTTGTAGGCAAACACGAGTAAATCGGTGAGCGAAAGGGTTGAGTCTAATGGGACTAGGCTGCCGCATGGAGTTGGAAATTTCGACGAAACTACTACTATTACTACTATTATTAATGATAATGCTAGCAATAATTGTGATGATAGTAGTAGTAGTAATATTTTAATAATAATAGTAATAATTAATAATAATGATGATGATGATAATTCTGATCCTTATTCTTTTAATTTTTATTTTGTAAAATCCACTTGTATAATTAAAAAAATTTATTCGATTTTATTCTTTGATATTTAACTAATTGAGAATTGAACTTCATAATTTTTTCTAGATTTGGTGATTCAAGTTTAATGACTCGGGTCATAGATTTAAAAAGTTAACATATTTTTTTAGAAAAAAAGTCTTTATAATTTTTTTTATCGGGTTATTCTAGTCACATGATCTGGGCCGTAAATTTGACAAGATATCTTGTGTTTGCTTAACCCTAATTAGTGTTGTTACAAATTTATCATGATCGTTTTTTTATATTTTTTTATTCCATTTTAGTATTTAGGCATCGTATTTTACAAAAAAAAAAAAAATTTGGGCTCGTGATGAAGCGTAGGTATAAAAACTAGTTTAGATCTAAAGCCAACTAATATATAAGAGTATTATTTCAAATAAAGAATGAACCAAATTTATATAGCACATTAAGAGAACTAAAAAAATATATAGAATGAGATTTTACTTATTTGATCTATAATTTTGATATAAAATATAAAAACTATTTTATAAATGTACAGATAGCTGACATACTTTTTTTTTATAATTCACTAATAATTTTTTTTATTTTGATCTTCCATTTGATACTCTTTTTTTTTTCTTACAAAAGTTCTGAAAACTAATTTATTAACCATTTGTATAAAACTTTCATTGCAGCACAAAGACCCACAAAAAGACAGAATGCTATAAAAGAAAAACAAAATCGAACAACCACCTTAAACAATGAAAAATAGCCAATAAATTAGATAAACACCTTAAAAATCAGATCCAGCAGTAAAATTAATATATTTGGGATTATTGTCGAGAAAATGGAAAATTTTCAGAAACTTACAAATAAAATTGACCATTTACCAAATCCCATGGTGATTGGATGGAATTGCGGCTGTAAAAGAACATGTTGGAGCAAAGTGGTTGAAGTTAGATGCCAGGGAAATACAAATGCATATAATAATTAAATACTATCATATTGAAATTTTCATGAATAATTCACTATCAGCGGTTGAAGCTATATATTTTTTTAAAAATATCTTATCCTAAAAAATGTAGAGTTCACTTAATAATGTGTGCGGTAGTTTTTGTTTTTTATTTTTTAATTTTTAAAAAGTTTATTTGTTTAGAAAAAATAATAAATTTAGTGTTTCTTAATGATTTTGATTGGTTGATATAAAAAAAATATTCTAATATATTTTTAAGTATAAAATATTTTTAAAAAATACCCTACACTATAAAATATCAAACACATGCTCAGTTGATTTTTGGTGGTGTTTCACGTTATAGTTTAACCATACTTTTGAGGATTTTTAATTTTTATAACTTTAAAATATTATTTTATATTTTGAATTATTTTGATGTGATAATATTAAAAATAAATTTTTAAAAAAATATATTATTTTAATATATTTTAAACAAAAAAATACTTTAAAAGTCAACTTTTATAGCATTAATAAACTGAATGACACTAATAAAATTGTGAAATAAAGATTAGAAGTTTGAAGATTTCATAGTTTAAAAGGAGGGCTGATTTGTATTGACTCTTCTAATCAAACAATGGACAAAATATCAAAAAAGACACATACGATGCGGTGTCCTTTACACCGGATACCCCTTCCAGAGCTTCCAAAACACAAGTTTTCAAATCGTTTATTTATCCAATAATTTGGACTCTTGCTTAGCGTTTAGATCAGCAGATGCTCCAAAACTGTGTTTGGTTTAGCCCTTTTGACCTCTCAACTTCCGAGCAATATTTTACGAGTTGAAAAAAATGAAGCCTGCATAGCCAGGGCAGTCCCCATTTATACTGCTTCCAAGACTGCACAACTCCAAGTCTCAACTCTGGAGTTGCGTCCATTTGTTTCACCTCTCTCTCCATTCCAAGAAAAACCATCCCTGTGAACTCCATTTCCTTTGAGGATCTTTGTCCCTTTCTCTCCCTGTATTTTCATCGAAATCCCAGAAAAATTTGAAGGCTCACTCTTTCAAGATTGTCTCTCTCTCTCTCTCTCTTTCTCAGACAAATTAAGCTCCAGTTTCCAAAGAAAGTAACACGTATAGCAAATAAATAATGCTCTTCAAGAGTATCAAGAAGAAAATGTGGATTTTTTTTTGTTAACATATTTCGATGTCCTTTCAAACCCAAAAGTGTCCCTTTTCCGTTATGGAATTCATGATCATAGCTAAAACAACATCAAGACTCACCAACAAAGCTGTTAAACAACAAAACTTTCCTCTCCAAATGCTTTCTTTCTGGTTTGCTCCAACAACTCGACCTCCAGGCCTACTCTTCTGCACTTTTGGCTCGTAGACTAAACATATTGTACAACATAAGCATATTTTTCAAAATTCAAGAACTTGCTTCTTTTTACAATGTTTGACTTCTGTTTTAACTCTAACTCTTCATCTGGGTCCGGTTATATGAACACGTTTGATCCGTTTCCGCGTAGTTTAGAGGGTTTTAGTGATGTTTTGCAAGGTAGGCCAATGGTTTCTCAAACTTTGGTGTTGGATGCTGAGATGGGAGAGCTAGTAAAGGCACCTGCAAGAGTTGGGAATAAGGGGATATCTGAGGCCAAGGCTTTGGCAGCTTTGAAGAGCCATAGCGAGGCCGAGAGGAGGAGGAGGGAGAGGATCAATGCCCATCTTGATACTCTTCGCGGTCTTGTGCCCTGCACTGAAAAGGTTAGCATATGTGTTTCCTTCCTTAATTTGTTAGTTTTTGTCACAAAAAAATTTGTTGGTCAAGATCAATTGTCTTAATATGATTACACAGTGCTGCTTAATTCTAAATCATTCCCTTGATTGTTGTAGCAAGTTTATTAACTTTTACCAGAATTGATTCTGAAAACTGGTTAATAGGAGGTAACATGAAGACTACTTGATTAGTTTAATTAGAGGGATTTTGGCTGGTGTTCCTGACTTTGTATCATTGATGGATTGAAAGATATAATTCCTGATTGGTCAAGATATAATTCCTGGTTGCTGACAGAAGTTAGGACATGATGAAATCTAAGGATTAAATAGAGTAATTTTTAAGGCATGATAATTGATCGGGGAGGAAGCAATCTTATGGCATCGGAAATTAAAGAAATAAAATACCAGTAGAAAGAAACACCTCAGGACCTCAATCTTATAGTAACGTTAAACAACCAAATTAGTTTGGCCTATTTAATGAAAATTCTGACTTGTCCAGAAACCAGGAAAATGTAAAAAATTGGACTCAAAACTTCCCTTTAAGTTTCCCTCTATTTGCAGAGCAACTAAACCAAGGCTCATGCCAGATTGTAGAAAAACTTTGACACTGTTTTAGAAAACAGCTAAAAGAAAAGGACAATTCAATATCATGGATGATAAACTCTAAATTTAAGCAATATATAAGCATGAAGTACTGAAACAGCAGTTATAATCTTGACAAGTTTCATTGCTCCTGATAAAGCTTAAATTAGAGAGACATATTATGTTCTAATAAACCAGAAGGATCCGTACTTGTGTTGTTTGCTCGCTGTTTCATCTTCCCTTATGAAGCTCAAGGGATTTCATCAATGTTTTATAGACTTTTATATGGTGTTATCATACCTTTTACTTTCATATTAGAAAGAGTAGCTAACTTCGGTTTATGGCACATCATCTAGATTTTATTTCTCATTGAGTAGTCAACTGCATATTTTTTGTGAACAAAGTCAACTAGGGATCTTTAATCTGTCATCAAAAAGAAAAAATATGGAGGTTGAGATTAAATACTTAGATAATGCATTAGAAGGGGTATGGTTAATTAGTACTGGTTGCAACCCTTGCTTCTCATCCTTGGATACTTTTTAATAAAATAGAATTTATAACATTTTCTTTAATCCCATTCATCAAAAGAATAAGAACATTTTCTCTAATCTCAACATGGTGACCTACAAGTTACTAGAAGGATGAATAACATGTATTTCCTAAATGCATCATTACATTATAATGTCCATAGTTCTAGTTGAATCTGCTAGTTGTGTGTTGTTCTTCAATAAGCCAGGCTTGAGATTGTGAAGCCAACTTATGAGCTCTGGCTACGGGATATTAAAGGAGATAAATTCTAGTTTACTGATGGCTTGGAACCTCCCCCTGGTCCTAATTTATCGTTCGTTTATTTGATGATCTTCTAGTATTTTAACAAGAAGAAACAAACCACATATTGATTCTAGAAAATAAGATTAATATATAGCAGAGTCAAACCTACTGTCGGCAGGATACGCCCTCAGACACACACACACACACACACACACACACACACACACACAAATATATGAACTAGTAGTTGATAAATGATAATATTAATCGGATGGTGGGACAATATGCCAGGTCCTGAATCATGGTCCCACCATGATGTTTTTTTGAGTATTCATATGTGTGATGGTTTAAGTTTTTTTTCTTTATTAGCTGCTGAGTATGATAATTTATCTCGATCATATAATACATATGATTTAATATCAAGGTCGGAAATGCCAACATGAAATAGACGTCTGGGACAAGAAAGACGCTATATTTAAAATTCTCAAGCTTCGAAATTGACAACATTAAGTATTATAGGATTTCTTTCGGTCATTGTCCTTCTCATTGTGTATTTTCTGTCATTTTCTTATGTGAAGTTGCAATTGTTGACTAAGTCAAAATAATCATTTATTTACCTCATCTTTATTGGCCTTTTTCGAACTGTTTTCTACTGAAAGTTCTGGAGGGAGTTAGCTTAGCCTATAAACTTTGATTAAAATCAAAGTAGTAGCTGAATGAATCATTGATTTTTCTTAATTAACCAAATTACTTTTGCAGGTAACATTGAAATATGAAGGCATATCTTGCTGGTATGTCACTGCTAGCATAAGCATGCTGTTGGCTGCGATCGTAGTTTCGCTTTTATTTCGTCTTAAGCCCATGTAACTTAATTAATGATCGTGGCAATTCCCATTATCGGTTCTGACTTGTATCTTTGTGTTTAAATGATAATTGTAGATGGACAAAGCCACGTTGCTTGCCGCAGTCATTAGCCAAGTCAATGAACTCAAAAGGAATGCCTTGGAATCCTGTAAAGGCCTTCTTATTCCAACAGCTGATGACGAAGTAAAAGTTGAGACATATTTTGATGGAACTAAAGAAGGAACGTTGTACTTCAAGGCATCTATCTGTTGTGACTATCGACCTGAGCTTCTATCCGATATAAGACAAGCTGTTGATGCACTTCCTTTGAAAATGGTGAACGCAGAAATATCAACCTTGGGAAACCGGTTAAAGAATGAGTTTGTATTCACCAGCAACAGAAATAAGAATGCTGTAGATGATGCAGAGGCAATGCAGCATCTTACAAAATCTATTCACCATGCCCTAACATCTGTCTTGGAGAAAGGTTCTGCCTCACTAGAATACTCACCAAGGACAACACTTCCAAACAAGAAAAGGAGGGTGACTTTCTTTGATTCCTCGAGCTCGTCTTCTTAAGAACCAAAAATCTTGTTGTTGGTGGTGGTGTTGATGTTCATGCCCGTATCTCTTCTGGGAAGTGTTATCTGTTTGTGTGTGAGAGGTGTGCAAAATGTGGAAGACTTTCTGATAGCAATACATATTTTACACGATTGATGCCTAGGATGCTTCTGCCAAGAGTATTATGAGAGTTGGTATCATCTCTTTTTTCTTTCTTTTTTGTTGATATTTACAATTAATAGCTCCCATTGGCCACCGCAACCAGGCTTCCCTTACCTGGGACTAGCGCCGTGCTAGGTTTACACTAGCCTTTGCGTTGACGAGGTGGTATAATCTTAGTATTTGTAAGCATGGATGTTCTTTTGTAAGACTTAAAACTCTAATCATAACTGTCTTGTGTAATGTAACATGAATCAGGTCTGGGTTTGAATAATACCTCTTTTTTGTTTGCTGGCATCTGAAATTGCATAACTGTGAATTGCAATTAGGTGCAACGTAGCTTTGTGAGATTATTGCATGGTTGCATAACTCATTCATTAATTGTAGAGGACATTGCAAGCCAAATCTTTCAAATGGAAAGGATGCATCCAGCACAGATAAAGCTACATGATCAGTACTAATTTTCAGATATATCATTTATTTATTTGATGAAAAGAATGGAGTAGCTAAATACTCAAACATATGAAATACAAATAATGAAAGATATAAAAATTGATTATTATCCTAATAAATATATAAAAAAAAAATTAGTACTTCTTTATAATAGAGATATGTACCCTCCTCCACCTTCAGTTTTATGGAGAACTCTTGAGCTCCATATCCATCTATATTAGGGGTGATCATTTTCGGTTCGGTTCGGTTTTTTCCTATAAAAACCAACCAAACCGAAATTTTTTTAAAAAAAAAAAGCAACCGAAACCGAGTCAAACCGACCGGTTTCGGTTCGGTTTTTAATGTAAAAAAACCGAGAAAACCTATAATATATTTTGGGCTGTTTGTAATGGGTTTTTAATGGGCTTTTTGATGGGTTTTTAATTAAATTTCTGATGGGCTTGTAATTAATGATAATATTGTCTACTTTTCTTATAAGATTCTTAACCAAATCAATTTTTTTTTGGGTTGTTTTTTGCAACTGAATATTCATTTGTTGCCTTCCTAATAATTTTTCATTTGTTTTGTTTGGGTGAGCAGGACTCCTGCTGCAGATAAGTTTA
>Ga0307517_10009927_pt1 | contig 13408 bp, 14 predicted proteins | sample 23_EM_MG_FD_194515 | JGI IMG/M metagenome (GOLD analysis project Ga0307517, IMG submission 194515) | Populus trichocarpa ectomycorrhiza microbial communities from riparian zone in the Pacific Northwest, United States - 23_EM | ecosystem: Host-associated > Plants > Roots > Unclassified | place...
AGAAATACGAGGGCGAGTCTGATCAGCGGCTCATGGCCTACCTCCTCGACCACGAATACAGCACACACGACCTCCAGCAGGGCAGTACCAGCCTCAAAGGTGCGGATGCCCAGCGAGTGGCGCTGCTTCATCCCATCGCAGAGGACCTTGGGTTCATGCTGGGTCTTGCGAGTCTCGAACATAACGTGTCTGGATGTGCGGACGATAATGGAGGTGGGTATTATAACCGCGGACGTTGGGATGACGAAGACGAAGATGAGGATGAGCCCGGTATGTTGGAGGTCACTGAGAAGAGCACCAAGATTTCTGGCCTGGTGGATCTGAATGGCGTTCCTTTACTTTCTGTGGGGGAAATAAACCTTGAAGATGATTGCATAATTCCGAAGGATCCATTCGAGGATGAAACTCCAGACGATACGGACTACGAGGGATACATGGGCAATGTAAGGTCATGCTTGAGCTTCGTTTTCGTCCGTTCTCATTTATTTTCTTGCGATTCAGGGAGCAGGCCAGTTAGATTACTGTGAGGACCTTTAATTTAAATATACATGAACATTCATCTAATAGAAAATTGCAGGGTATCGACGAACGGTCCTGGTACTCATGCACCAGGACGACGCTGATGATATTTGCTATTACGTCGAGGGCATCCCATATGCATACCAGAAGCTGAAGAGCTCATGCACAATCCCTCCCACATCCGAAGACCGTCTTTGGGCCAGTCGCCTTCTGCAAAGACTGGGCTCTTTGACACCGGAACATATCAAGACGCTCATGGACTATGCTTTGAAATGGAAAGATTTGGATATTTGGAAGGGCCTCATGAGATCAGGTTCGTGTTCGTTGGGTGGGGTGCCTCAGGATCTTCTTCTCAAAGGATGGAAAACCTTCTCGTTCGAGGCGGTCTCTGTTAGGTAAATGAACTTCTTATTCTTTTTTGGATGGGTTTTGACGAGCCATCGTTACAGCTTTGAGGAAATTTTGGCTCGCTCAACGAAACTTCCTGAACGGATGAATTTCATCTACAGTCTTCCCTCGAGCGCCGAAGGTGATGAGATACCTGTGGTACGTGCGTGGTGCAGGAAAGAATCCGATAAAGTATTATCTGCATACAAAGCGGCAGACGTTAACGATGTCCCAACTATTTTATCTATCATTCGAGTGGCAGGAATCCAGGCATTTACGCGAGTGTGCGTTGCAATCCTTCCAACATACAGAGTCGTTTTGACCAAATGCGTTTGCGTTTTAGGATGAAGCCGAACCTACCCACCAAGACCGGCACATACACTTTCTGGCTTGCATTGCGCAGGTCCTTGAAGGACGGCAAAGCAGCCATTTTGGAACGCGAAGCTAAAGTCCATAATCCAGCCCCTCTCTCGTCCCAAACTACAGCGGCCGGTACCGCCGAGGTCGCTGAGCCTGTACCCGACCCTCAGAATGCCAGACCTGGAGCTGTTGATGCGGGTAAAATTATCGACGACTTGATCAAGGAGTGCCTCGAAATTGCCGCTTTGCAGTGGTCGGACGCCCCTGTGCCTTACATGGCGCCATCCCACTTCTATTACAACGCTCAGAATACCAATGTCCAGGCGCAATCATACACAGTCAAAGTTAACCGAATAATCGAAATCGTCGAACTTGCTATCCACAGCGGGCAGATGGACGTTTGTCGAACACTTTTTGCGGACATTCTCAGAAGCCCTGGGACTTCCGGAATCAAAGTCACCACCCTATATTCTCCCCTCATACCTCGCCTACGCACTCTTTTGACGAAACTCAACCAGGACATTTGTAGTCCGCCATTCATCGATCTCGTGCAAGTGATGCTCGCCACTTACTTGAAAGACGTTCTTGGAAGGCGAGGGGCCTTTAATTGCCTCCTACGGAAAATCGGGTGTGGGTGTCCGGATTGTCAGCCCCTCGATAAATTCCTGCTCGATCCAAACGCCAGCACTGTAACCTTTCGACTGGCTCAGCATCGTCGACATCACCTGGAAACCCGTATCTCCTCTGCAACTGATCTGTGTACATCTCAGACGATTCGATCGGGTAGCCCCCACGGGTTGATGGTCACGAAGCGTCCGGACGTCGTGCTTGCATCGTCTTGGAGTGCGAGGCAGAAGAACGCAAAGGCATTTGTAGCTTCTATTGGCCCAGACGATGTTATCTCCAGGATCATGGGCCCCCGGTATCTCGATGTAACTCAAGCCTTGAGTGGAGTAAAAGCTTTTGCATCGGGACCGATGACTGGTGGAGCTTCGGGCGCCGCGAGATCCACCCATGTGGCTCCCATCCCTCCTGCAACCCACGCAGCAGCAGCTCCTCGGGCCGCCGTTTCCGCTGCCGCAACTATTCCTCCAAAAACAGGGATGGCGACCAATAGATTGCCCCAAGCAGCGGCATCATCGTCCTCGACACAAAACAATGCACGCCAGAGTCGACCCACTGCCCCTACAACCGCCGCTGCGCCTTCGCGGCCGGCGGCGGGAAAAAAGCGAAAGAGTTCCCCAATAGTTCTCGGACCTGTGATTGACCTCACTGAGGACGATAGTTCCTAGTGATCGAGGATCTTTTCGCCAACATACCTATTACCTGGATCTTTATCTTGGTTTCTACCGTAGTTCAAGGCGCTAATTCTTGTATCTTGTATCTGTACAACATTGCTTTCTTAGGACGATTCAAACGGGACAGTCTGGATAACTTTAGAGGAGGAACCGGCAGTTCTAGACCTACTGTAGGATGGCGACGTAAAATTGAATGGTCATGGAAGAGGAACGAAATTATTTCCGGCATTTTCATAGTACTCTGATAACAAACAAAGATAGAAGATATAAATTGATCGTGGTAGTGACATCGAGAGTAAAGAGCAGACCGTTTGACGTTGATAAAGGGCTCTGAGGGTATATGTAAAAAATAAATGGCTGATGAAATACTGGTAATAAAAATAAAATAGAAATCACGCCAGGGATTTGGTGTAATCGGGTATATCCACGAATTCGTCTCCCGACAGACCATTGAAAGAGATCACTGCCGGAAGCGCGGATGCCAAAAGTTGTCGGGATTCGTCCCACCTTCCAGAACAATAGTATAACGGCCGCACCGTGAAATGACGAAGCGCCCAGTCGGGATATTCGCGATTTGCCATATCCCGAACGAAAGCTGATGCTTGATTCTAAGATGGAAGAAGTCAACATACAAAATCGCATTTCCACAAACAGGCAAGTGAACGTACATCATAACCATTCCAATAATAATTGGCGATCCAAGTCCCATCGTCCTGACTCATCAGTGAGTCAAACCGTAGCTCCAGATGATAAAGCGTCGGCAATTGCTGACTGAGTAAATCCAGTAAGGAACAACTCAGGAAATAAACGTGCATCTCCAAACTTCGAAGCTCGGAAGCTTTGGAACTGACAACAGAGACCAGTGATACCACTTGGGAGAAAGTGAGAACGCAGTCTCGAACCGCTAATCGCGTGAGCGAACGGCCTACGCGACCTACGTATTGCACGAGGCCATCGGTGACCTCTGCTTGGACAGATGTTGGCCATTGAAGTAGGCCAAGATCAAGGTAGGCTAATTGTGGCAAGTCGACCCGGAATATGGGATGCGAGAAAAAAACGTTTGGGATGGGAAGAAAATCAGTGACATAGAAACGAATTTTGAATTCTTTCAACTGCTGCGCGTGCTTCGCCAGGAAAACGTCAATTCCTGTGTGATCAGTGGGCCGCAGACGGGCAACAGGGTGCAATATAGATAATTTTGCCATGCGTGGAAACCAGCATAGAGCATTGAAGAGAGGTGATGGGTCGACTTTGGCGTCAGGTGTGTCGATTGTGAGACTAATTAGAGATTTTTGATGTCGGTTGATGAAAGGGATAATCGCGGAGGTGATTTCTCCGTCATCTGTGGTGTTATATGCCTTCCGTAAGACAATCATGAGCTCTTCCAGCGATTCTAACACAAGGTTTGGTGGGAATATCTTGGAATTAGAATATGCTTCTAACGGTATTGCGAGGTTGAGAATTCGCAAACGCGACTGGAGCGTCGACCAGGCAGTGTGGACAAAAGGGGCTGCAGATTTGAAGCCCTCCACGTCGTCCAAAGGATAGCAACCTATTGTCAATGACTTGACCTCGGTCATTTTTGCAATGTGACGCAGGAGGATTCGGGAGGCGACAAAATTTGAGGGTTTCGCTGTCTTGTTCATACGCCTTGAAAGTTTCCATGCAGATTCCCGCAAGGAGCGTGGAAATCTAGACGCTGCATTTCCGAAAAGGTGAGGGCGTAAGATGAGGGTGCCAACATGAGGGGCCACCGTAGCACTGAGGAAATGGCATATGAAATGAACGTGGTCTTCAATTCGCAAGCTAACGCACCTCATGGTGAGAAGGCATCTCAGGGTCCGTTCATCGCCAATATGATATATGTGGACTTCCTGATAAACCTCTTTCAAAGCTAGGTGGAAAAACAGTGAGTTGACACCGTAAAGCTTGACTAGGTTCGCTTTGGGGATGAATGAAGCGATATAACACCAGATGTCGTAGGGAAGTACAGACACCATGGCTGCTTGGGAAGAGGAAGAAGGTCGGAAGTGACCATAGTTCGATCGTTTAAAAGCACAGCTGTCTGCGGAAGGGCTGTGCAGCACAGGAAAATGGTCGAGATACTAAGGGCCCTGGCAGGAAACGTTGAACTCGGGGAAAATATTCCATTTAGATATCGGACTATGGACATTGAGAAGTACAAGAAAATAGTAGGGTAAACGACGAACTAAAATGTAGAATCTCTGGTAAGGAACACGACCTCAAATCGACGAATCGATGGCCTCTCAAGACTAAAGTCCGCTCCAGCTGAGACCCCCAGTTTCGTTCTAGGACAAGCTGTAGACTCCTGCATGACGATGGATGAATATGCAGGAGGACAATAAATGCGAATCCAAATGAGTGAAGACATAGGATGAAATTTTCGTGAATTTATAGTTGAGAAGTCACGTGCACATTATCTTTCTCAGGATGCCAGCCTTTTAATCTAATCTAATCTATGCCATTCGAAAGAACTTCAATCAATGGGAAAGGGTTCGAACAAGGTCGCGGTAGTAAATATATGATATTCATAGAAGACAGGGACCGCATATGTTTATTCAAATACGTATCCTGCTCGTTTTTAGACGTACTCCTGCATTCGGGCGATACATCGTGGGTTGGGGTGTGCCAACTTCAAGCCAACTTCGTTTGCATAAATCAACAATGTGGTTTGCCATCGGAACACCCCACGGCGCCCACATGCATCCACTCATGCCGGAGCTTCTCTCCGCTCTGCAGCCTGCCAATGATCTACAAAGTTGGCGAGGCGTGCCCTGGGAGTTATTTAATATTAACGATCATCGCTCTCTGAGATCATCCGAGGTTTTAGCCAACCAGTCACACTAGGGCCCGTAATAAATTGTTGATCCTCTTGCGCAGTCACAAGTTTTTTGTTTTGAATCTTGGGCATTGTTGACCTGAAGGCGTTGTCGAATTTGCCCAACTAAATTTGGGTATGCGAAGATCTGCCTAATTCGATTTATGTACCCTCGAAATTTAAAGGCAGCGCCTGCACAATTTCCAACCCCACTGGCCATTCAATATTTAGGGGAGGCCATGTAGCTATAGGACACGAAGGAATGGTAAGTATTTGAAATACACACGAAGATCGAACCTATTTGTTAAATCAATTATCTCCTACCAAACTTTGTGCATTAATACTCACCACGTTCAAGTTACCTGCGCCTATTGACCACCTACTTATCGGTGCTGGTGTGAGCCATTGGGTTTATAAATGGTAAGTTGAAAGAAATCTAATGACGCTAGCCGCCCCCCTGGGCGCTGGGAGTTGATCAGAGTTGATATTGGCGTCTTTCCGATGACGAAAACCAGTCCCAGACTTGGACATTTGACCCCCCACACGCCCGGTCAGGATTCAGATGCCCCACAATTAAGAGAGGCGTGACACACTTTAGGTCCCTCCAATGAGATTTCAGGGTCATCGCTTAGATTTGATGCACGTCGTAGACAGATCTACACCAGCGGAAGCAGAGCGAGTACGTTCTCTTCCATGTGGTCGATCAATTTCTGATCTTCCAATCCACCAGCGAGGCGATTCCCTGCAGTCTCAATATGATTAAATTGGGATGAGCGGGGACGGAAACTTGAAATGAAAATAGTCTATAAGATCACCGAGCTACATGGGCGCGAGGTTTTAATCATACATAAGGAGGCAGGGCTTTCTGCGCCGAATGTCTGGGAATAAATGCAACTGTCGGGAGCAGTGGGGTATTGTCGGATATGCTGGGAGAGAAAGGTGGTCTGAGGAGAATGGGGGAAAGTGTTTATGCCGATACACCCGTCAGAGAGACTTGGGCGATCACTGGGCAAAGGTGGAAATCAGTAATGTAAGCGGGGGTCTTGTCATTCCGCGCAATATGGGATCCAAGGCTCTGATTAGAAACGTATGAGGAACTGATGGGAGGAGAAAGAAAAGAGATACCCACAATAGTGTCGCCCGTTTTCAGAATGGTACCTTTTGAGATTCTCAGGCCGTTCACAAATGTCCCGAATGCAGATTCTAAGTCACGGATGTAGACCTACATCAATAATCAGAAAATATATACATGAGTCTGATGGGGTTAAGACTCACCTTTCCACCGTCATGCCAAATCTCAGCGTGTGATGAGCTCAGAGGCAGAGGAGATACGTTTGGGATTGAAGTGTCTTCTGTCTCTTTCGGAGGGAACCACCCATTGGAAGTGGATGGCACGCGCCATCCACAGGTTGCTTCCGTAGAGCCGAGAATGATTTTGGTGCCTGAAGGTAGAGAGAGCCTCTTGGCTGGAAATGGGAACGTATCAGAGGCAGGCGAGAGTGTCACAATCGGAGTCGACATGATAAAGCTGTTATAGAGGACAGTAGACAAGAGGGCGGAAGGCAGGTGGGTAGAGGGCCGCAAGTATTCGAAAAAAGTCTCGTTCAACTATGTTCTTATATGCATTTCCGTAACCGAGGATTTAAACTCGAAGAAGGCGGGATAGGGAGGCGTTTACAGGAATGCCCCTGGTGTCATGTCGCAGTCAATTAAATTTTGACTCAATGTGTGAAGGGAAAACATCAGTGAGGTTCGGTATATATCAGGCAAAGACTGTGGGTGTACAGTGCGTGCCCTTTCTTCCGCGTTCTCCGTATTCCCTGAAGTTCGCGAAGCCATGGTGCGCAGCTTGAATGACAGTCGTCCCGGTCTTAATCGTTGGGTTCCGGACCGCCGATAGCTTGCGAAACGATGTCGTTAATATATGATCTTGTTATATTAGTAATAACTCGCAATCTATGCGCCTGCCAAAGTACACCAGATTCATCAAAAATTGCGAGGCCGTAAGTATTGATTCACAAACTTACAAAAAAGGCGTGAATTATCCGAGGTGCATGATTCCCGAGGATGATTTAATAATCTGAATAGAAGGAAATGTGTTCTCGAACGTAAGGGAGATCTACGACCCACAAAGAGAAGTAAGGGACTTGCAAGGGGCATGGGAATGTTTGATCATTACGCACCTGCCCTAAGTTGGTAATTGCCACGTGACGGGCATATTTTTTCCTTGGTCGTTGTGGCGAATGGTGTTGAGCCATTCACGAAACCTCCACATTCTTCAACTATAACACATGTCTCGTACTGCCCGTTGTCTGGGAACGTCACTTCGCAGAGTAGTCTTCGTTCATAACGTTTCTTTGGTACCTTCCACACGAGCGCTGCTACCAGGCAAGTTCACGCGCTTCGACTCGTCTTAAGTTCCTCATTCTTAGTTGAGATTGACAGGGGTTAGAAGATACGGGCAATCTGCATTGAAGAGTTGGGACGAGAGGGAATCACCAAGAGGTAATGGTGGTACAAAACCGTTGCGGTCACGCGAGTCGAGACCGCCAGGCCAGCACAACCGTGCACCACGAGAAAGGGCAAGAGATGATGAGAGACGTGAAGTGGAGGCAGTTGAGGAGACAGCGGATTCCATTGCTAAAAAGGAGGCTCAATTTCAAGAATACCTGAACCGGTTACTGTCACCCCTCCAATTTCCTCCCGAACTCGCGCAACGGGTTTTAACACATGGCAGTCATTATCTGGCAAGGAGAGGACATAATGCTGGCCTGAGTTTCATCGGTGCGTTGAAATTTTTCTCGTATACGGAAGGTGGACTGAGAGTCGATTTATTTAGGCCGACGTGTAATGTCCGCATATCTCCTTCTTTTCCTCCAATCCAGTCGCAACCTTTCGACAATGGACAGTACGGAAGATATCGCGTCGAATACTCTCCATACGAACCTAATTGGAGAGCATGTTGGCCATGCTTGGGGAGTCGGAAGGGTGATGGTCTGGCAACCCTCGATACGTGCTGACTCTCGTGCCGGAGGTTCGATATCACCCGAAAGTTTACGTTCCGCAGGTTTGTATAAGGTTCAGGGAGAAACAGTTCAAGCTATTATGGGCGCCATTTATCAACAACATGTCGGTCTTCCCGGGCTTGCCTACTTGTCGTTGTTAATCCCTTTTATTTTTCATTAGGGTGCAACTGTGGCTCACAGGTTCTTCCATACACGGCTTTTGCCCCTTGTTCGCGTGAGAGGAGGGCTTCCGCAGGCATTCCACAAGGAAGTCGAATCGATATGTGAGCGGATGGGTGGTTCAGACGGCCCCTTGCTGCTCGAGGAGCAGAAAACATCAAAAGTAGAGACGCTATCAAATTAAAAGCATAATTATCTTTATATTGTGAGCATATCCATTCCTTTGTGTCTTGTCTACGCACTCATTTTCCACAGTGTTTTGATGCTTAATATATAAACCCCCATCGACGGCAACTGAATTACGACAGCTTCTTACACCTATCCCCATTCCAAGTTGCTTTCGCATCCCCGTTCTCGATCTTGTGTGGACCACATATACCCATTCTTAGGTTGAGCCTTAAATTTATCGATGAGCGCTCAAGACACTCGTGAGGTGAATGCAAGCACTACTCCAATTGGAAGTTGGAACCAAGCATCCCGAGTTTCATGGCCATTACCAACAGAATCGCGCCCGTTACCGCCGCGTTGGTGTCCAGGAAACCTACGCGTATATATATATTGACGTAAGTCTCAAGATTGATTCGTTGCAACGATCTCGGGACCATCACCACTAGTCTACGCATACCATATACTTGTCCCCTAAACGATCCTGAATGTCAACCGCGATATCGCCACTGCCGGTTGCAGACGACAGATGCTATGCACATTACATCAACCCAGCATCAATCTTACTGGTTGCGAGCGGATCAAAAACCTAGGTACTTGCTGTGTAAGTTGATCTTTAACCACCACCACCACCCACCAATTCCTGCAACAGAGACTGCTGGAAAACAGGTCGCTGTGCGTCCTCTCCTTCATTTTACAGTTATGGAACAACAATTTCGCCGAGGAATTTACCGCCCTAATGCGCAACGTTTGAGTTTATCCCTTGCGCCGCTGGTCGTGCAAAGGTCGCTCCTGTTCCGAGTCCAAACTGACCTGACGAGAAAAGCGAACTATGGAGAGGTAGGTTCCACGCCATTTGCACCCCCGTCATCTCACCTTTACCGTCCACTGACCTGAATTCTCACCTGAATTCTTTGTTTCTGCCAGTTAACGCCCACGTCGGGAACCACACCGGCCCTGTTCACTGTGACGGCAAGTGCTCAGCTGATATCTGCAGCTCTGTCTGCCATGTCAGCGAAGTCGTCGGGGAGCGCCTATAGCCAGGAATCATACCGGTCGCCGTTTGTTCCGGTGGTCAAAGTTGACACGAGAAGACAGGCCGTCATGTTCAGCGCCAGCCTTCAGTGGACTGACCTCTCTGGCGAGGATGTGGAAATGACGGTTGAAGTGGAAGAACCCTTACGGTCTGCCTCAATCGTTGAGGTATCCCCTGTGGTGTCGAAGGAGGACCCGCCAGCTTCGTTAGGCTCGGATATCAGCACTCTCCATCTGCTTAACGACAGGGAACCTTTAGCAGATAACAGCGTTAAATACCAAGTCGCGATGTCAACAAAGTCGAACACAACATGGGAAGCTTCCGCCACAAAGCTAAAGAAGAAAAGGTCTACCGAAGACGCCTCCACCACCAAGCGAATTTCGAAACACTCCAAAGCATTGGGAAAGATCATGGGCCACATCTCACTCCAACCATCCAAGAAAGAGCTCTCTGAGAGACCTCAGGCTAACGCGTCGGGTTTCAACATCGTCCATCTGGCGCCTGAATACAAGTTGCCAGAGCTCCGAACGCCTGGCCCACTTCGTATGTCCTTCATCTCACGGCCTTCTCCACTTCCAGCCATGCCTGCTCGACCAGCTATCCTCCCTTCAATACCCAACGGGACTTCTTCAACGGAAAACCCGCCTCGTCTCCGGCTTACGATCCCAACAGCACGTGTCCAACCCTCGCGCTCGACAACCCCTCCTCCTCCATATACATCTGCACACCCAGAAAAGAAGGGGCACAGACGGTACAAGAGTTCCCCTGCTGTTACGGATTTCGCCTTCAAAGGTTGGGATACCAAGAACATGCCGCCGCTACCCGTTCCAGCGATGCCTGCGCCTCCTGCAGGCGGTCCCGTGTGGAAGGCTCGGGCCCAGAATTTCGCAAACACCAAACTCGTCGTGCGAGCTATCACGCCTCCTTTTCCTCCCCCTCGGAGTAGGCAACCACGGCCTTGAATCTTGATCGGTTGGATGTTGTTGGTAGATATGGACATTGGAATTCGAGAATACATTTTGTCATCGTATGGTTTCTGACTTGTGTTTCGCTTTTTGTTCAGATATAGCTAAGAAGACCCTTTTGGACAAATGATATATTAATAATATGATCGTCGTTTTGAGCAGTCGCTCGGTCAGGGAAGAGTTCAAGATGTGTCAAGTACATTATATTTGTACAAAACTGTATCTAACCTCGCAGGTTGGGAAGCAGCCGTAAGTGATTGTTTGGATGGCTGCCTTGTGATATATCTAAGGGTGGTGTCTAAGAACGCCGTTCGAAATACGGCGTGGGGGGCGGGTTCTAGGTCAAGATGTCGTGAATTGAATCTAGTGGCGGCCGTTAAAGGCGGGTATCGAATCCTGGGGGGGGCGCGTAAATTGGCGTGCGGAAAGTTTGTAGATTGGACCCGGGTCATTTATTTGCGGGCTTGGGACTGGGAACGAAGATCCAAGAGAAGGTAATTAACATTCTGAAGCCGACGCCAACCCCCAGGGCTCCTGCTGTACCGAGCTGGGCTAAGAGGGCACGGCCAACAAAGGCACCGAGGAATAATGATACAGCGGCGATGAGACGATGGTCTCGCGTCATTACACGCTGGCGAAATCGGAATAATCTTGGGTCAGACATAAGTTCAACCCATACGGTGGTTAGCACAACTTTTGGATCAGTGAGCGACTGCAGGATGATAGACACAGGGGAAGACGCACTGGTTGTCCCGAACTGGGTGTTGAGGCGCTTCCCCAGGATTCCCTGAACTCCGAGACTTGCACTCATGAATGCAAGGCCAACAAAGGTGAGGGCGTTCGTCCATGCTGGGTCATCTCGTGCATTGGAAATGCTTCGCTGACCACCCTTCCAGAATGCGATGGCTGCGGCCATGGTCATGAGAACCTGGATGAAAGTGCCGGAAACGAGCCAGACGCGCTTCTTGGGCCCGACACGGTCTCCAATCCTCCCAACAAATGCACCAGCGTTGAAAGATATCAGAGAACACAATGCTTGTTGATCTGCCTTGTGGAATGTTTGGTCTCTGGACCCAGGCGCGCCTTCAAAGAGCCGGGCGAGTGCAATTGCAAGCTGTTGGGTTCATTAGCTCTGAACATTATTGAATCCTCATAAAATGCCTCGTACTTGAGCAAAGTTGCCAGTTTGGAACCCACACCACACAAAAATCGCAGAGAAAGAAATCACGTCACTAAGAAGGACGGAGATAAGAATACGTGAGCAACTTTTGGAGGCTAGACATACATGTAACCGGTCATAAAACAATACGCTGCTAATGGAACCGTCGAGTGGTTTGCGTCGATGTCGGCCATAAGATACTGCCATAGTGGTATCGTCTGCGTCGACCCAGCTTCGACATCTTTGGAATTAAATGGGGCAGTCGACCCCGTGCTGTTTTGCGCTGTGTGCACCAACGGGCCTGCAACCTCAGATTTGCCAGGTTCTGCCATTCAAGCCGAAAATTTGGACTAAGTACAAAGGGCTTAGAATGAAGGCAGTCAACGGGCCTCGAGTGGCCGATGTGGAAGAGGCAGGGTGGTGGGAGTGTAAAGTCAAAAAAAAAACTGACCCCTTTTAATTACTGATCACGCTAATCTTGGCATTTCGTCTAATTTTTCAGTTCCGAAGACTTCCGTCAGCTCTCCCACCTCCCACACCTCTCTAACCCCGAATCAAGGGGATCAAATCGCACAATGTGACCTCGCTCACTTCTACTGAGTAACTGGACTGCCCTTTTATTGTAATCCTTGCAAGTACATAAGTATCTGTTGCTGTCAGCTGCCATGGGAGCGACTGTCCTCCCATGTACGGCTTTTAGGTCTGTCTTGGGAAGACTACTGTCAGTTGGACTCTCGGCGTATACCCAAAATTATCTGGCTGTATCCACTGGGAAACATGTCTATCGATCTCTCCAGCTCGTGGAGCACAAACCTCAAACGACCGTTTCAATAACGCATTATGCATTTGCTTGTGCAATTTTCTTCGGAGGTGAAGGATCGAGTCCAAGCTTTCGTCATCCCAGGTAGGCATGTTACAGTTGTGTATCATACTATCCCAATCCAGGAGTTTGAAAATTCCAGGAGTTTAAAATTCGGTTTTTCTCCCTCAATTCTCAATCTCTCCCTCTGAAATTTTGTACGCATCTCAGTTTCTATTAGCTCTCTAGGGATATCAAATTTTTATGTAAGGGATAAATCGTCTCCCATCCTTCTGCATCAAAATTTTCAAACTCCTGGATATTACACCTTTTTGGGGTCCGGGAAGCTTCTGCTCTGCGCTTAACATAAAATAAAATAAAGTTCATATTCTTATAGAAGACAAAAAGCCGCACATTCCAAACATTCCCTGAAATCTTGGAGGGCAGGGGATTATTCGTCGTGGAGGAAAGTTAAGGTAATCAATAAAGTTTCAAACACCTGGATTGGGATAACAGAGCTTAGCCCTCCTTCATTGCCTACTTCCAAATTTCACCCCTATTTGTGACCACTAGTGATGGAAAAGTTCGGTTCAGTTCGGTTCAGAGGGGAATTTCTCTGAACCTAGAACCGAACTCAAGGTTCGGTTCTAGACATTTTGCTGAACCCTGAACTGGACCTACAGTTCAGGTTCGGTT
>Ga0307517_10009929_pt1 | contig 13407 bp, 21 predicted proteins | sample 23_EM_MG_FD_194515 | JGI IMG/M metagenome (GOLD analysis project Ga0307517, IMG submission 194515) | Populus trichocarpa ectomycorrhiza microbial communities from riparian zone in the Pacific Northwest, United States - 23_EM | ecosystem: Host-associated > Plants > Roots > Unclassified | place...
AGCTAATAGCTTATGAGCTGTTGTCAAGGCAGTATAATGTCGTAATGGGTTCACGAACGTCATATGGCTAAATCAGGATTTCCCCAATTTCCTGATGACTTATAGATCTCGGTGTTTAGTCGATGAAAAACGACACTGCAAATCCAAGAGAACCCAATGGTAAACCCCAACCCTATGAGGAACAGAACGATACCGGCAAAAAAAGATCTCCCTGTTCCACTGTGGTTAGCAATGATCACGCCTCCAAATTGAGTGGAGACCCACCGGAATAGAATTGACTATCATAATGCCTCTGGAACAAGAACGGCATCATATTCACCGGGTTATATTCATAAAGTCCCAGCACGTATAACCTCTCCAGTTGGCAATATGTTAGATGGGTCTGGCTCAACCTATAAAAAAACTACTTACATCGATGTAACGATCACCCCGAAGGTCCAATCGAGCACGTTGGCAGCACCTCCAAGACCAACATAGGAAAGATAGGCCTTCACCATCCCAAACAAAAACACACTTCCACTAACAAGAAGGCGGTAGCTTGTAATATGAGGGTATGTTCCATCGGTTCGTTGTCGCTCTTCAGATGTGTACTTTGGGCTCCAGATTAACCGAACCAAGTCGGAATCGACCAACCACGCTAATTTGGGATACCTCGAAGGATTGTCTTCGAACCACCCGGCCACGAAGAGCCTGTTGACAAGAAAAATAATCAATTATACGAACATATGTGATACGCGCTAACTCAACAATGTAAACACCGCGACTCCTGCAATCCACTCGATCGTCGTCGAAACATACGACTTTCCATAAAACGTCGCGACAGCTTTTGCTGATCCAAGAGAAATCGTGGTGGAAATGACAAGGAGACGGTAGGGTGTGATCCCCGGGTGCCAGCGAGGAGTATTCTTGAAAATGGATAAATCACCGAAGGGTATAGGCAGCGGAGCAATTGGGCCCAAGTGTACCATCATACGTCAGCATCCCGAGCTTCCCAAAAGCGTCTGAAGACGGAGGTTGTGGTAAAGGATATAGGTCACCGAACAGCCACCCCGCAAGTGACCGTTTTTGGGTGAGCGTTTGTTCTTCTGCATGTCGAGGTGTCAGGTCTGTTGAAACGAGCAGAAGTTCCTGAGAACGTCCAACCTATGCAGATAATAGTTATTTACAAGGGCAACCTGCGTCCTCATACGTCGAAAAGAGAATTGCCAAGAAAATATTTTCTGTCAGTGGCCGGGGCTGCCAGCGTTCGAACACCGGCAGTTGTTCATCAGAATCCGTCTTAATATTTTTGAGGAAGGTTTGTAGAGGCCTCGATGACACCAAAAAAAAACTAGCGCTCCGTTGAACCAGAGGACTGCCGTTCTATGAACAAACAACCAGGGAGGAACCAAGAATTATCCCATTCCCCTGGCCCCATACCCTCGCACCTACTGTAACAGAATTTTTAAAAAGGTCGGCGTGCGCGCTCGTGGATTGAGCCAGACCGAGTCGGTAGGTGAAAATTTTAAAAACGGGTTCGCTATTATATCCCTTTTATTGCTCTTTTACCTCTGCTATTTCTTGCTCAATACCTCACACAATGTACGTATAAGCAGTACAGATGTTTCCTTGTGTATTTCTTCAATATTTCCTGCTGCTAAACCGATTTTTTGGACAGTGAGTTCTTTTTCAACAGAACAAACTCTTTCTCTCGCACTTTCATTTTCCAACTCTTTACTCATTCCGTTTATTTACATAAAAAATGGCCCACCAGCTAGGATGGAGGCGAAGCGGGCCCCCCGCTGCCGGCGGTCCTTAATATAATTATATCGTAGAGACCAATTACTCAGCCTTCAAATACCCCAATGCCGTTTCAGAACTACCCTCACTGCCCAGCACTAAATCACCTTCCGACACAACCTCTAACCTGGGTTCAGGTGTTTTCCCCCATATAAGCATTGTATCCTTCACAGAAACACCAGGGCACATCACATCCACGTAGGGCCGTAAACCTCCATACGCATTGCCTAACGACTTCGCGCCGGATAGTGATTTCCTCGTGAGCATCACGATTGCCCAGATTACCACCACCGTTGCTGAGAATACTAGCGGGGCAAATCCAAACGCATAGTACGGCTTATAGCACGACCCTGTTTTTCCGCCTGTGCTCAGCACCTGTATCGGAGGACTCGCTCGTGCTGCCCAGCCATTGTATCCAACACTCTCGAGAATGAACGACCCGCCAATCTGCCCAGACCATCGCGTTACTCTCGCTGTGCTCGTATTTGCGATGTCTACGTCATCAAATCCCTCATCAAGCAAGGAAAGCGCGGCGAACTGTACATCGGTGCCAAATAGAGTAGATGATGCTAACATCAGGTCTCCTATCTGGCTGAACACAGTGCTGCCACTTCCCGGGCCAAACGAACTGTCTAGAAGGAACGCTTTTTCCTGGGTGATGAAGTGAGTAGTTGGCGAAGAGGGATTGTCGGCAAATGTGAATCGTACATACGGGTCGAAGATCGTAGAATCTTCGCCGTTTAATGTGTCCCAGTAATCAGCACGTAGGCGGTTAAGGTCGCTAGGAAGGCGGGTCAAGTTGAGTGACATTTTATTCTCGACGTCTACGACGATGGTGGCATCAACCATGTTGAGCTGTGTCGCTGACGCGCAAACCTTCCTCGACAACCCTTGGTAACGTTGGCCTTCCAACGTAAATGATCCGCCCATTTCAAGCAAGGTGCACATTTTGCCTAGTCCATCCTTCGGGGGGGAGAGGCCTAGTTGCGACTGCAAATTCTGCGTGCAGTTTCCGGCAATGTATTTCGTAGTGGCAGGATTCAAGTTGGGTAAAAGAAAACGACCAACATATGCTGCATCAGATAACCCGAGAAGTGTTTGGTTGATCCCATATATAAAACCATTAGAATCTAATGTCGATTCATTGAAAAAGGGTCGAAAAAACTGGCGGGTTATATCAGTCGTGTTTGTCAAGACATCTCGTAGATAGTCTGGACCAGTATACTTTCGCCAATTCCCAGTGGTGGAAAAGGAATTATTTGCGTAACCGAGATCACCAGTGATTCTTTGGCTGTTTATCCCTAACGCCATGCAGCCAACGTCCACTTCCAAGGCCATGACCTTCGACAGCTCCACCTTTCGCTGTGAAGTCAGCTGTGGCACACCGATCACAACGCGAAGCCCTGTCTCATGGGGCTCGATGGCTAGTCCCCTAACAATCGTAGGATTGGTGAGTCGCCGGGTAGTAGGGCGAAGATGGTATGAATTGAGTGGGTGTGGATAGGAAGTTTTTGGCTGGGCCAATTGACGTGGCATGAGGACGTCCGAGTCTGTTGAGTTGATGCCGTTGAACCAGGTCTTGTCAGCGTATGTGGAATTACGCCAGGCGGTGCATCGGTTCAATAGGAATTTGGGGTCTAATTGAAAAGGTTCGACAACGGTACATCGGAAAGCTTTGATTGTGCTAGGGTCGGTGCCATTGATCATGTTCGCAGAGATGAGGGCCAAAGCCGCATCATCAGATGATACCGATGCGGGGAAGTCGAGAATAGTTGGCCCTGGAACTGAGCATGTATAGAATCCCAAATAACCGATATCGCTGAGAGCAACAAAGGCGGTATAGGACAAGGAAAAGAGTAGAGCGATAAGAAGGTGGGCAGAGGAGATGGGATCCTTGCGGTTTCTTCTGAATCGAGCGAGGATCCATTTGGCTGACGATTCAGTGGCAGTGGATGTACCAACAACACGATTGATTACGTCGTGCGTCTCGATTAATGCAACGCGAGGGGAATTGCCGAGAATGAGGAGATTGATGAGAGCAAGGCCACCGTAGGAAAGAATTTGGACGACGACGCGAAGAATGAAGGTGATTTGACCGATGGTGAATGATTCAGATATGATCATGGTGGATCAGGGCCCCGTGAAGTGGGGGTCGAAAGAGAATTCAGAAAGCAGGCGACAATTAAATAGCATTATGCTTCTGGGTCATAGTCAGGGGGAAAACATCAAACTGACACCGGCAGAGCCCTTTATTTGGAGTCATGTCGCGTTATAAGATGGGCGTGGGATTGGGTGACGGGTTTTCCTTCCCTATTCATCAGCATGGGCAATGGAGGTTGAAGGAGCCATGCTCTACATTTATTGCATTGGTAGGTCGGGTTCTCGTTATGGGTCTTCTCTGTAAAATCCAAGATGGTAACGAATGGATCTATCTCAGATCTTCGAATAGATATAGAAAACACCGACTCACAGTCCCGTCCGCCCTTGCTGTCCAATTCCGGCCCAACGGAAACAAGAAAAATGAGGCTAGCACCAAGGCTGTGCCACTGTTATCCCGCCCCAATTCCTCTCTCTCGCGCTTCTCTGCGGCTTCGACATCCTGTTTTCCTGGTGCACTGCCCCTCCAAGTTAACGTCAAGTTTGCCAGATAAAATAAAAAGACACGTCAGCGAGGGTGTCGGGCGGCACGCTCGACATTGTCCGGCTCATCCTATATCAGGGGTAGTGCCGGTCATGGAGCAAGGGGAACAAACGTCAAAGAAAAAATTCTGCAAGTGGCCGGGCCGCTTTCCCGTTTATACCCCAAAGCGCGGAACCCAAAACAAGGATTATCTTATTCCCCTGGCCCCATATCCTCGTACCTATTGTAACAATCCGCACCGAGGTCAATATGATATAAAATACATTTTGCATACTTTCTAGAAACCACAACTCGAATCCGGTGCATGTGGCCTTTCTTCATGATCAGACAAATACCGACGAAAGTATAGAACACGAACAAGAAATGAGAATGAAAGAAAGAATGCAAGAAATGGAAAAATGCGGCAAACGAGCAATTGTATTGGAAATCGAAGTATGATTGAAGAATATGCTGTTGTGATCGAGTGTATTCCAGACTTTGTGACAAGATGGAGAAAGAAAGAAGAAAAGGTCGTAAGGGCATTCATAGAATTTCAGTCGTTTCGGGTGGTATGTTGTGTTACAGTCCATTCATTTCATTTCCTGATCATCGGGCGGTAGGATCCAGCAGGTGAATCGACCATCCATCCATCCATCCATCCACCCCTCCCTCATCTATTCCCAAGGGCAGAAAAGATAAAAACATTCTCAGCGAACCAAGAACATCACTCGACCCCCCAACCACGTGCGTTGAAGGGCTCTAAAAAGCGACCAGACAGAATCTCAGATGGCCATACTATGCCGCCTGATATCCTCAATCGCCGCCACAGCAGCAGTCGCCGCACTCCTCTTCGGGAGAGCTTTCCGTCTGCCCTCCACGTTCACCCAGGACCCGGTGCCCTTCCCACCACCACTCCCACCCACGTACTCCGCATCCGCCTCGGCACCATCACTCTCTCCATTCTCCTCGTCACTGAGGACGAGCCGAGGACGAGATTTCTTCCGCTTAACCGCGGCAGTAGTCGAGTTCGATGTCGAGGATGACGTATCGGATGTGGTAGAACCCGTGGTCCGCGTGGGCGGACCAGGCGAATACATCGCTGCTGCTGACCCGGGGCGCGATGGCGGTAGCGGGAAGAGCTCAGGATTGATGTAACCTCCATTCACGCCTCTCAGTGGCAATGCATGGGTGGCAGAGGGCAAAGGTGGTACAGGCGGCATTTCAAGCGAGGAACGCGCCTCGGTATCCACATCCGCGTCGATCCCGCCATCCAAGCCTAACAAGGAAGATGAAGACGAAGGTGGCTTATAAGCGGTCATAAGAGCCGCCGCTGACGACCGCTTTCTCCGTACTGGCTCCGCAGCAGTGCCAGGTGGTGGATCAGGTTTCCGCATTTTCCTATTTATTTAATTTTTGTGGTTGTGGGTCCCGTTAGATGATGGGGGGTCGCGATTAGAAAAGGAAATAAAACGTACGTATTTAGCTTGGGTTCAGCGTAGTTTACGCTTTTCCTCGTCCGCCGTTCGCGGTTCGGTGCTCCTTCGGTTTCTGAGGATCCTGGAGGCGCGGGGCTGGAAGAGCTTCGCGATGTCGGTGCAGAACCAGCTGGAGAGACCGCACGGAGGAATTGACGATTTGAAGAGGATTTGACTTCGTCAAGCGGTTCATGAACTAGAGATGGGAAAAGGCCAATATATGAAATTTAAAAATTGGCGTAGAACGCAAGGGGACAAACCATTGCTGTCGATCGGTTGAAGCGCACTTCGAGGAGCCGCAGCTTCTTTTGTCGATTTGGGCTTGATACCCTCCAAATCATCGGTCTCGTCTCGTTGCTTCTTCTTGTCCCTAGGTCTTGGTTTAGGGTCACTGGACAGATCCCTTTCGCTCTCCGACCCTCGTTGTTCTTTTGCCTTGCCCTTCCGTTTCTCCTTCTTCAATATCGCCTCCGAATCATTCTCCTGGTCAACAATATCCACCTCCAGCTCTCCATGTGTAAAAGCAAATTCTTCCGCCTCCTCTGCGCGCCCCGCTTCTAACCGAATGGGAGATCCAAACGCCGGACTTCCTGACCTGGGAACCGACAATGCGTCCATGTTCAGCTCCAAAAACCCGCTCGGCCGACGCACTGTCTTCCGGTGTTTGGAAAGCTGGGATGTAGAGGCAGTGTCGTTGTGATGAACACCTAGTGGAGTGGCAGATCGCGTGGGCGAAGAAGCCCGCATAGGTAGGGGTAACTTTGAAGCAGAGAGTCGAGGTTTCGTCTTGGACTTTTTGCGAGGTAGAGTTTCATGTTTCTCTTGTTCTTCGGATGAGGGTTCGTCGTCTTCGACAATGCCGGGGACATTGGGTGGCCGTGCGATGCGGCCAAACTGGGGTGACGCGGGACTTGGGTCCACGTAGGGTGGCGGACGTCGAGCTCGTGGTGATGGAGGACTTGGGGGTGTCGCGACGGTATGCTTGATATTGTGGAACTCGCGAAGATAGCTCAGATGTTTTGTCAGGTTTTGGGTCTGTGGCAACGGGTGCGTGCGTCAGGGGTTGGAATTAGTTGGCAATGAAAGCGAGACGCACCGCAGCCTCTGCATCTGTCAGAACTTTGTGCGATTTTTCCCGCTCTCGCTTTAGCTGGGCTGCCAGCGCAATCTCGGATGCCCGCAACCGAAGGTTTTCGACATAGAGGAGGGAAATTTGCGCGTTCAGTTCTTCGATGCGAACACTCAGCGTTGAATTAAGTCTATAAATAATAACGTTAGATGAATGAAATCCATATAAAATTTCCATATGCCATACTTTGTGATATGTTTATTGGCCAGGAGGAATTTCTTCTTGACTGCAATAAAATGCCACATTGTCCGTCAGACTTCGCGTAGAGATGCAACCCGCCAGTTCACTCACAGTTTTCAAACTCGAACAGAGCATCGTTCTGCCTAGCACCAAGAGAGGAGCGCGACTCCCTCCGACTCATATGAATTACCGCCTTTGCGCCGAGATAAGAGAGAACAAGAGGGGAGGAGGAACAGAGTATATAACCCCCGGATACGCACCAACAACAACAGATCACGTGCTACTCGTGTGGCTAATAAATAAATTTCCTTTTGAGAGCAGACCCTTTTTAGTATTTACGTTTCTCGATCAAATACGAATTCAACTAAACGCAAACGTGGGGGTTCCCGTGCAGTCGGGGTATTTCTACAGGACCAGGGGTATTCGATTCAGGATCGTACGTGTCCACCCTGATTTGAATTTCGAAAAGAATTTTAACGAGGTTTTGAGCTCTTCGGAGCACTCGATCATCATCCCTCTAGTACAATCCATCTATACTTATCTGTACTCCTGCATCCCTACATTCGGCGGGCTTGCACAGCCTCAAATACCATGCGCATCGCGGAGGCAGAGAATCATCTATTTTCAGTTTTGACATCGGACGAAGTTATTTATATCGGAATTCAAGCCACGACGAGAGGGAAAATGTGTATCTACTCGTCTCAACCACATGTCCTACGGAGGCAATTTCGAAGTCAAAGGGACTCCCTTACACAAGACAAATTCATTAGCGGTAAGTACCGCCGGATTCAATCATGGCTGTCAAATAGCAAATGGAAGGCTTATAAAGCGGCAGGCATTATGTAGCACCAGCTGGAAAGACAATAGGGTGACTTGATGTAACAAATACCAGGAGATGGGCATTACCGATCCAGGGGAACCTCGGTGTCGAGTAGGGCTCGATCATTTCTCATCTCCAATGGCTATAGCAGCAAAATAATTGTTCCTAGGCGTTCGCCATCGTTATCGGAACATTCAGGAATTGCCAAGTGGAACCCCATGGATTTCGATCATGGAGGTTGGCAAAAACAGAAATGCTCTCATCGCTATCAATATGAATGTTCGAAGCCTACAAGTCCCTAACGTTGCCGAACGTACCAGAGGGTCCGTTCGTGGCCCCTTATTGGCGGTGACAACCCTAAGTTCTAGCATTGATGTTCCCGTGCTAGCACCAGTCATGAGGTCATCAAATCTACAACTGTGAGACCTGCTTCGTACACCGGAGGTAATCGTTCTTTATACATTTGAGCAAGGCTTGCAGGTCAATACCCCATTTCGTTTCGAGGGCTGGAATTAGCGCCGCGGGGCATTTTCTAGGCCTTACTACTCCGCAGGGACGGAAACATTGAAATTGAATGTAAGACAAGCGGGGATATCTATTGCAAAAAAGGTCGCACAAGAAACCGTATAATTCGTAAGTCTACCCACTGCAGAAACGAAACAAGGAACAAAAAGCCCACAACTTTGCGAGATAGCAAGTTCATTCCAGTCAGAGAAATCGAGGATGGAGTTTCGAAGACTAGGAGTGTGGGTCCTCAGGCTCGCCACTCCTGGAGCCCATCACTCCACGTAAACAAGAGCTGTAGAGTCGATGGCCCAGAAGGCGACCTTTAATTCTGCACGATAAGACCCACCTCTTCCTGTTGTGGTGGTTGAGCTCGACTACACTTGGTGCGATGTTCTCTGGAAATGGACCTCTCAAAGGAAAGCCGAAAAATTGATTCAACGTCAACTTATAAGTCAGCACTTCACATTTCTTGTTCGCCGTCGAGACTTTCATCGGTCAACTGTTACACCAGCCCAATACCAACTCCCTCCATTGAGAATGTAACGCCATTACCACAACACCTAATGTAAGAGTGCACCAAATTTGCGCACGGCGTTTTCGCCGAAGAAGTTCAAGTTGCCTTTCCAGCCATCTGCCATCGGGGCTAACTTTGTAGTGGCTCCAATTGGGCTTGCGGAGCCAAAGCCAAAATACGGAAGCCGCTCTAATGATAAACCAAGGATAAGTAATAACGGACGAACCAAAAGAATTGACATACGCAGGGAATGTATTGATCTTTCCGTTCCCACCGACGCGGTGCCATGACATCCACTGCGCCCAAACAGATTTCTCCAAGCGAGAGTGTATCTTTTCGTTATAGGCGTCTGTGGGTCCCACTTCTACCTCGACGGAAGAAATGTGGTTTTCGAGTATCGGTTGGATGAGTTGAAGAATATAATTGATCTGCGAGTCGTATTAATCTTAGCTTGGCGTATCTGGCTGCGGACGGGAAATGGCACAAACCTGGACCTCGTTCGTAAAGATGACGGACGTATGGCCGGTAGCGGTATTAGGCCCTACACAAAAAGTGTCAGGAAACAGTTCTCTTCACGTAGGCCGGACTAACCAAATATCGTAAAAAAGTTAGGGAAGCCCGGGATTGTTGTGCCTAAGTAGGCTTTTGGACCTTTTTCCTCGTCAAAGTATTGCTGGATGCTTTTACTTCTCCCGTAGACTGGCAAAGAGAAGACGTCCTGAGTGAATTAGCTTGGACCATCTCTCTATCCAAGAATATTTCAGAAAACCTACCGCTGCAAAACCAGTCGCAAAAATCAAAACGTCCAAAGGGATATATTCTTCTGCAAATCAGTCATTATCTGTCCCGTACAGAATTTCTCAGATGTGCTCAACACTCACGTTTTTGTGTCAAGATCCCGGTATCTGAAATTGCAGCAATACCGTCGTAATTAATTTCAAGATTGGGCTGGTGGAGAGCTTTCAAATAATTTGTATCAAATATGACGCGTTGGGAACCAAGGGCTAGAATTTAAGTAACATTAGTCATTATCGTCTCATTGTGGTGTCGAGGAACGGAATATTCACGAAATGTAGGGATAAGTTTATGGTGGTACTTTTTGGGAGCGGCGGTCTTGATGTACCAGATAGCCCTCTATAAACCCAGGCCGGAAAGAGTATCAGAGTTGATTTTCTATCGAGAAGAGGAAAACAAGCCTTTGTACATTCGTCTCGAAAGAACCCATTCACATAGATTACAAAGTACAACAGCTCGAACTATATCATCATGAACACGAGTTTTCGGTGATTATAACGAGACAAAAGTTGAAACATACCCGGATATAAACGAACCATCGCAAAAAGCGCTTCAGAAACGGAACCAAGTCAAAAAGTTTGAGTCTAAGTGGCGAGTAGCTTGCCCGGATCTGTAAACATGCCGGTTATCGTCCATGATGAACCGCGTCAGGATCTACGCACGGGTGCAAATATCCACTTTGGAGTTCGACAAAACTGGATGACCTGAACGGTGGGGTCTCCCGCAATGCAAGGTACAAACTGTGTCCTACAACCAAGAAGGGAATTCTGGAAAAATCGAAAGACACCAGGGACTGGAGACACTCACACAGATGCGGCATTCCCCACCACTCCCACTCGCTTCCCTCTCAAATCAACATCTGGATTCCATCTCGCAGAATGGAACATCTCCCCTTTGAAAATTTCTAATCCAGGGATACACGGAAGCCGTGGAGTTTCCAGCACTCCAATTGCCGAAATAAGGATATGTGAAGTGCTTTGACTCCGTTCGCCCGTTATTGTGTCTTCTGTAACGATTTCATACTCTTGAGCTACGTCATCCCATTTCGCCGAGATGACGTTTCTATTGAGGATGATATGGTCGTAAAGCTTGTATTTCTTGGCCAGGGAGATCCAGTATTCATAAATAACTTTCTGAGATCCTTGTGTTTCTTTCCAGTTGCGAAGATCAGTGGACAAGGAGTAAAATGCCATCGGAGAGTCGGAAGAACATCCCTTTAAAAATATTACCTAGGTTAATATAAATGCTTCAAGGCGGAGAGGCTCACTGGATATATATTATCCTAGATGTTGGTAAGTTAATGTTAATACGATCGATGTTCGCGGCTTGGATATCAGAGGTTTATAAAAAGAAGTCTCACCCGCCATGTCCCGCCTACTTCGTGGCCTTTCTCCAATATCTACAAAAAATGTGGATGAGGATATTAAGAGAAAAAGCTTCGTGGAGGGCTCACAGTGAAATCCACAGATCCGAACTTCCGTTTCAAGGCGATAGCGCATGAAAGTCCACCAGCGCTGCGTCCCACGAGTCAAGGTCAGATCAAGAGAGACGCAAAAAAGAATGGTGCGCTTACCCTGCTCCAATTATAGTGATTTGCCTATTTTTGCTAGCCTTAGAGGACATATTCGAACGAACTTCTGAGGGGAAGAGATATCAGTCTCTGGTTCATTCTTATAGGACAATGGAACACCTCCCACGATCCGTCAATAGTTCAGGAAAGCACCATATCGCCAGGTTCCGCCCGCTTCGTAGCCTTTCTCGATCTGCAACCAATTTGGATGAGGCTAGTACGAGAAGGAGATTCGTGGCGACTCACAGTGAAATTAAAGAATCCGGACTTGCGCTTTAACCCAATACTGGTACATGAAATTCCACCAAGGCTGCGCCAACAATCCCTAAACCTCAAAAAGAGTGAGATGCCAAGAAAAAATCGAGTGTTTACCCCTGGTCCAATAATAGGGATTCGCTTACTTTGCTAACTTAGGAAGAGGACATATTCAAGTGAACTTCCGAGGGGAGGAAATCTCGGCCTCGGGTTCATACGGTCCATCATCCCTCCAGGAGTGTACTACCGACCTTCAGAAGAAGTATCACTGACAGGGGAGATAGTGCTCAAAAAATTTCATGATCCACATTGATGCTAGCGGGGCTAAGGCTACGATCAGGCAGACGGATTTCTTCTGGGAAAGCTGATAGGATGACGTGTGGTCTGACGTCGGCGGTTCACTAGGAAGAGGGATTCTGAGGGACGGCTTTGATGTATACACGGTATCATATTGACCGCTGGAGCACGCTTGTGAAATAACCAAATAGATTATACTGTGTGGAAAATAGTCAGATGTGAGAAGCAGATGGGTAGAAATTCATAGCTCGCCGGAGAGGAAGTGTACGATCAAATCAACGTCGACCTCTCCTGCGACTGCGTTTCCTCATCAATATTTTCGCTAATAGCGGAGGGCACTATTTTGAAGGAAGACTATGTCCAGAGTGAACTGGAAGCGGCTGCAGCGGCTCCGATCTAAACGGGGTTGTAGCGATTGGTCCATGTAATTAGGTCGCCCCACTTGGACGATAGCCTTGAAGGGGAACGGGATAGTGTTGACGTCTGTGATGGAGGAACCGCCGTACGACCCTTCTCAAACGAGGTGTCTGTAATCATAGTATGAGTGGCCTTCGTCAGAGTCGATGCTAGGATTGTGCGAGCTTTTTCACGATCTAGTCTAAGATACCGGAATAAGCTATATGGTAGTCCCATAGGTCGCGTGTGTTGTAGCGCCTTTTTCAGTCATAGGTTGTCGCTATTCTGCATTTATGACGAAAGAATACTCCATTATTGAGAAGTCGTTCGGCTGAACAAAAACGTCAAACACACCATTATACCCAAAAAACTTCTTCCTCGCCGATGGAGGACCAGTTTTTCTTTGGTTTCCACAGATTGGACTCAACGATGGTCTGCTACAGTATTGCAAGTTTAGCAATTTTTTTTCACTGGCCTGACCACGTTTAATAAAACCGCCTTTGATTCCTTTCCAAAATACATTGATCTTTTCGTTCCTCAGTTTCTTGGTCCGAAACCGCAGGCTGAGGAAGAAATTGGCAATATTCCAAACCAATCCTCCACACACCATTCTCACGTCAAGGATGTATAAAAGCCTGAGGTTTAATTGGGCCAGCGGAACACACGAGATAACAATTATGGGTTTACCTGGTACTATTATGTTGCCAGTGAGTAGTAGTGAGTGCCTTGGTAGAGTACATGGTCGTGTTCATCAAAAAATGCGCCGCGAGGAATAAAGATTAGATAAAAGATAAAAGATAAGATTTGGATAAGATCATCGTAACTCAATAGGAAAATAAGGAAATGGGCAACTTCATGAATGAGAATGGAGCATGAAGGAAGAGCATTTCGATAAGAAGGCATGTTCAGTGATAAGTATCTTCGCATCTCATTTCGAAAATTGGAGAGCATTTCTGTTTTGCCAACTCCATGATCGAAGTCCATGGAGTGCATGGAGTTCATGGACTCACGTGCTTGAATGTTCCCTTAAAAGGCGATCCCACCAGCTCTGCTGGTGAGATCGCCGTCAG
>Ga0307517_10009930_pt1 | contig 13407 bp, 14 predicted proteins | sample 23_EM_MG_FD_194515 | JGI IMG/M metagenome (GOLD analysis project Ga0307517, IMG submission 194515) | Populus trichocarpa ectomycorrhiza microbial communities from riparian zone in the Pacific Northwest, United States - 23_EM | ecosystem: Host-associated > Plants > Roots > Unclassified | place...
GATGGTCATAAGAAAATTGAATTGACTGCTTTTTTTTTTTTTTTATCGATATTATTTGCAACAATTTACGCGTATCTCGATTAATTTTACTAACTTTAAAATTAACGACCATGTAAATTTTCATTGACCCTGAAAAAACTTAAACTTATAATCATTAAAAAAACAAACTTAAAACCTGACCAACTTTTAGTAATTTAAGTTACTGTTTTTGGAGTTTAAAAATCTTGTTACCACCATAGTTGCAACGCACAAACCAGTGCCACTGATCTTATAATGTCCTTCAATGGTCATGATGGATTATGGTAAGGGATTTGACAATAGACCGACTTCACATGTTACTTCTACTTGATGTCTAGACATGAACGCCATCATGTTATAACCCACATCGAACCTTATACTGGTTCAAATCATCTCGAGGTTGGTAATGGTAAGGGACTCTCTATCTCTCATCTTTGTGATTCCTTCATTTCAACATCTACCAACACCTTGCGAGTCCATTTTCTCTTGAAAATAAAGCCCTTTTTAAATTTCATGGTGATTCATGTTTCCACGAGGAGCAAGTGTCCAAGGCTATCCTTCAGCGTTAAAGATGACCTTTCTTGGCTAGACAAGCCCTCCTCTAAATTGATCCCTCGTGCATTGTCTATTGTTTGTTCCACTTCTGACATTCGGTATAGATGTCTTGGTTATCCTCACACTGACGTCTTCCATCACTTGTTTTTGAATAAACACAATTTTGGTTATTTTTTTCTAGCTCATCTTTTCAGTATACTGCTTGTCCTTTGTACAGATCTAGTAGATTGTCATTAGGTCGTTCAAAACATATGAACTCTGCTTTGTTCGGGTCCCTCTTCCACGTTCTCATTTGAAGGGTACCGCCTTCACTTCATTGTTTTTACAGGCCATTTTTCCAAATTTACAAGGTATTTTTCCATGCGTGCTAAATCATATGCTTTAGTGTTTTTATTCAATTTTATACCATGGTTGAAAAGCAATTCAACACTAGCATTAAACAGCTCTAGATAGATTGTGGCTATGAATCCATCTCTGTGATGTCGGCATTGTTCATTGCTCGAGTTTTCTACTTTCTTTGCTCGTACTATCATCATAAAATGAACTATCGCTCTTCTCCATGTGTTTTTCTTGGCCATAGCCTTTTTTCATATTGATTATCATTGTATGGATTTGTATTTTTTAATATTAGACGTCATTGCACTTCCTTCGGACTCCTCTCCTCTTCCTCATAGACACTTGGGGTCTATTATCCTAGCCAAACTTTTCTAAGCCTTCCTTCCTTTCCATCCCTATCAACAACTCAATCTTCTTCCTTCCTTCGATCTCCCTCCCCTTTTTTTCCTTACCCTCGTCCTTATCACCGTCTCGTATTGTCTTTCATTCTCTTTTTTTCATTTTTATCTTCGTTTTCCTTACTTCGTCTTAACGTCTTGGTCGATCTTAGTCCCTCCTCTCCTCTTTCTTTACCGTTTTCTCCTCTATGCCATCGTATCTGCATCATGCTATGACCTTATATCATTGTCAATATACTTCTCAACTAGTTCTTGTCACCGTACTAATCCTGAGTTCAACCCTTATTTGTAATAACACATGGTTGCTCGTTCCTACTCTGTTTTCATGAATATTGTGAGTTGTAAATGGGTGTAAATGATTATGTTAAATGCTATAAGGCGTGCCTTGTGGCCAAATGGTATCAGGAGGGGTTGATTTTGAGGAGATGATCAACCTGGTTTTCAAACCGTACACAATTCAAATAGTCTTGAGCATCAGTCCCTCTCATGGCCGACCGGTTCGTTAGTTAGATGTGCATAGTGCCTTTCTCAATAGGCATCTTAACACTGATGTGTATATGCAGCAACACCCAGGTTTTGTTGATCTTACTTCGTCGCATCATATTTACAAACTTCATCGGTCTTTGTATACATCAAAACAGGCGTCCTGGATTTGGTTCAATCGTCTCCATAGCTACTTAATTTCCTTGGGTTTTCATAGCTCTCAGGCTGATCCATCACTCCTCATTCTCTATATCATGAAGGCTACGATATATATCTTAATCTATACCAATGGTATATTTCTAACCAATAAAATCAAACATGGGATATCATGTCGTGACAACAATTCGGACAATTTTGACCATTGTTGCTTCCTGGTCTTGGCCTCTTTTACCAGATAAATATAAAAAATATGTTTCTTCATGGTGATCTCAAAAAGGACATCTATACGTGACTCTTGTTGGGTCTGCCCAATTCTTTTTCTGAGAATGTTTGCAAGTTGAAACGTTCATAGTTTGAAAGAAGCTCCTCATGCATGGTTTAAGAAATTATGTTCTACTTTGAGGAAGCTTTCTTTTGTGCAACTTATTTATTCATCAAACATTAGATGTTATGGATGACATTCTTCTTATAAGCACTAACTTTGTTCATAACTTCAACAATCCTTGAGTTCATCCTTCCATATGAATGACTTAGGTCCTCTCCACCATTTTTTGGGTTTGGAGGTTCATGCGACTTCCAAGGAAATCTTCTTGAATCAACGTAAGTATACCACCAATCATATTTTCTTTGCAGGTTTTGTTGATGCTACTCCTGTTGATGCACCAATGGAGATCAATCTTAAGTTGAGAAAGGAAGAAGGGGATCTTTTGTGTAAATTGTACTCTCTACCGCAAGTTTGTTGGGAGCTTGGTTTACATGACTAGTACTCGTCCAGACATTGCTTTGTTTGTTCAACAAGTGAGCCAATTCCTAGCTTTTCCGGTTGTAGTTCATCGCATCATACCACTTATGAGTTGCTCTTTCCATTTGATTCTCCATTGACTTTGACAACTTAATTACTACAATACTGATTGGTTGGCTGTCTAGACAGTCATTGTTCTACCACTGGCTTGTGCATATTTCTTGGTGATGCTCTTGTTTCTTGGAAGGACAAGATACAGGCAATGGCCTCTAAGTTTTCTACCAAGGTTGAATGTTGTGCTATGTCCACTACATGTGCTCCGATCATTTGGCTTTGAGGTCTGCTTGTTGAGATCAAGGTTTTGCTCAAACCAATCCTACTCTTGTTGAGATCAAGGTTTTGCTCGGACTAATCCTCCTCTTACAAAAGTTGACTCGACATCAATTCTTAATTGGCAGCAAATTGCTGCTGATTGATCTCCCAGCATCAATTTGGATGTTATTAAATCTATTTTTGTTATCAAGTCTATTTTAGACAATACAGCTATTATTGACTTTAATCTATTATAAATACTTCATAAGTTGCGCACCATTTATGACACCAATTTAAAGACAGTTCAACATTTCACCAAATGATTTCATCCCCCACCTATTTATAAAAATTGGTAATACGTGCAGGACTGTGAAAGCAAAGTTTTCCCACCAGCACGCTCCATCAAAGAGAAAGTAGATTGATTCCACCTGATTCCCTCACCAATGTCATCAATAAAAATTGACCTCACAATGAAAGATCACAAACAAGTGACTTATTTAGAAGGTTTAGGATACTGGTGATGAAATTAATTTCCTTTATACATGTTATAAAGGAAATGTAAGGAATTCAAGAGCATCACTCTTGCCTAACAAATGGTGAGGAGCTCATGTCAGTACTACTGTAGAATGAATCCTCAGCTCCACCATAGTAATTATCCTCTTTCTCCTCATCCCACTTCAGAACCTCCCTTGTGTACTTAAATGCCTCATCAATTGTCACTCGGTCCCTTGCCCTAGCTTGCCATACAAAAAGTTTACGGCCTGTGATGGAAGCATATAGATCTTTAAACTTCATTGCAACATAGTAGTAGGCCTGGTGAGCAAGTGATTGGTTGTTGTGGTGAGGTTGCACCGGACTGAAGTCATTAAACCACTCACAAGCACTTAAGTGCACCCGATTAACCTTCTCTTCAAAGACATCGTACTTGTTAAGTATCAGCACAAAAGGTGTATCCTTAAAGCATGGGTGCCTAATCATTGTCTCAAATAGCTCCTTGCTTTCTATCATCTTGTTCCGAAGTAGAGATCCAGTGCCACTACTCTCTGGCACAAGCCACATTTGATCGTAGTCACTAAGGGCTACACAGAATACCACTGCTTGAACGTCTTCAAACATTTCCACCCATTTACATCCCTCATTCATTCCCTTTGCATTTACTCTAATCAGTTGATATCTGAAAAAAGAAAATTGCAGGCATGAATACTCGAATTCAGCCAACATTATGAAATAAAAAAGAGTATCGATTTTCAAGTTCAAATGCCATGAACTTGAAGTGTGTTTGTGTGTGCAAAAATTCAAGGTCCCAATATATATGAAGTGTGTTTCTGAATTTGATGTCTTGTAGAGAGAGAGGGAGAGAGAGAGAGAGATTCTGACCTTAGATGTGTGCACTTCCACACAAGGTCAGTTATCATGAAAATGTGTTAGTTTTCATTAAGGCATGCTGTCTTTCCATTAAAAAAAAAAGGTCTGAGCTAGGGTGCTCACAATGTGAATGCCTCTAGTAAAGTTGAAGAAATCTGTTTATTTTATTTTATTTTTCTGTTTTGTGCTACAGTTGGCATATTTTGTGGATTACGCAGAACAGTATAGAAAACTTACCTGGTCAGAGGTGGAGGTGGAGCATCCAGATTAGTTGTGTATGTTTCAGACATTGGACTCCGATCATCAAGGGAAAATTCGATGAAAGCAAGACCATTTCCTTGGGTGACCCCTTCTGCATAGAGAATATCACGTTCAGAAGGTTCGTATTCATTGCTTGAGATCTCAACAGCCTGAAAGAAAGAAGGCCACATGATATAGCCATTCAAGACCATAATGGTAATTAAAGTTTATCTAGGATCAAAATATGTAATAGACATCCATTAAATGCGAGACACCAACAATGTTAGAATTAACAACTTGGTGATTAAGAAGAATTCAGAAATAAACAAATGGCATATTGCAACTGCTAAATCTTGTACAACCAACTGATGTAAAATGCAGAATTCTACCCGACTCAAGAAGTACTCGGCCACATCTGGAAGGAAGTGAAGCTCATCTTTTCTTCTATATGTTTCCTGTGTAGCAGGATCTCTCCACACCTCCTCAACTAATGGAGCGTACTCACGTGTTGCTGCAGGGAAGAAAGCATCCAAATCTCCAGTGGCTATAATATCCAGTAGCCAGTCAGAGAAATGCTTCAACCTTGGGTTGATCGAATAGATACAGTGATTAGTTTCACTATGGTCAACATCTCCACCTAGAAAGAGCAAACAAATGATAGCCTCCATCAGATTACTCAAAGGTTTAGTGTTTAGCTCTGATTGAAAAAAAAAATGCACTGAATTATTTTCCCTCCACCCACCGAAGAAAACGATAATAATAATAAAAAAAAACCATAACCCCATTTAGAACCATTTCATGATAAATTCCTAAAAATAACGTCAAGATTACTGGAAATTGCCCTAACTTGCCACTCTTCCTTTATGGCCGGCGTGTGTCATCTAAAGGTAGTCAGTTTATTGTCGGTAGCCATTTCTTTTTTCCCCCTTCATTTCTCTCTCCTGCATAGAGAGATGCACTCTAGTCCTTATTTTTATTGCCTCTCCAGTTTCAGTCCTTTTAGTTTTGATTGTTTATTTTTGTCATTTTCCCTTTTGTTAAATTTTTATGATCTTTCAATTTAATCCTTCAATTCTAATTTCTATATATAATATTTTTCGGTTCAGTCCATCTACTATTGATTTCTTATTTTGTTTCTTATTTTCTTTTGTCAAAGTTTTTATGCTTTCAATTTTATCCTTCAGGTCAATTTTATGTTTTTGTTTTTTCAATAATAAAAAAAAAAATTCAATTTGGTCCTTCTTCTTTTGATTTCTTGGTTTTTTTTCCTTGACTCTTTTGTCAAAGTTTTTATGGTTTTCAATTTTATCTTTCAAATCAAATTTATGGCTTTTGTTTTTTCAACAACAACAACAATAATAATAATAATAATGGTAATGATAATGATGATAGTTTATTATGATTGTAATGGTGTTAATGATAGTAATGATTGTGATGATAATATTAATAATTGTGATCATAATTAAAATAACAATAACAGCAACAACAATGATAATAATGATAGTAGTAATAATACTACTAATAGTAATAGTGATAACAATAATAACAATAATAGTAATTTTATGGTTAGTAGTAGTAGTAATTTTATGGTGGTGGTGATGGTAGTGATAATAATCAAAATGACTTTGGAATAATGTGTTTTGGCATATTAGTTTATTTTCTCTTCAATTTAACACTCCCATCGAAAAAAATTTATCCATTGTTCTTTTGAATAAGTGTTATTCCTTTTTTATTTAGTTCTTCAATTTTAATTTTTCATGTATTTTTTTTTTATTTGGTCCTTATTATTTGGATTTCTTTTTTTTTTCTTAACCCTTTTATAAAAGTTTTATTGGTTTTTTATCTCATCCTTCAATCCAGATTTAAGGTGTGTTATTTTTTCTCAATTTTTTCCTCACTCTTTTATTTTTTTTTTCTTTTTGCTTGAGTTATTTTTCTTTTCAATTAAACCCTCCAATTATAAAAATTTAGTTGCCCTCTAATTTATTTTTTATTTAGATTTTCACCAATGTTCTTTTAATTATAATTTTTTATTTTAGATCTTTTTGTGTAGTTAATTTTTTCCCCCGGTTAAGTTTTTATGTGTTTGTTGACCCGGTCCAATTTTTTCATCTTTTTTTATCTAATTTCATGCTTCCACTGTTTTTTTCCAAGGTATCGTAATATTATATTTTTTTGGAAAAAAAATCTGATTAATATTATTGTCTTTTCTTTTACTATCTAATTAAAATAAAACCAACTCATTAATCTCAGTTTGTGTTATACATCAAATAGTTAATTTCTCTTCTTTCTTTAGAACATGTTAGCATCACCTAGACATCGTTTTTCATGAATAAAATACAGACCGTTTGCATCACTTAATATCGTTTTTCAGAAAAAATACAAACCCGCAGCATAGCACAAGCCCATGCCTAGTTGCCACTAAATCTTATGGCATGCAATAACAGTGTCGTTTCCTTCTTTAGCATGTTTTTTTCTATATTGAGCATTTTGTAGAGCTAATCAGCAGCAATCTCCCTCTCTCATGTTAAAAATATCTCATTTGAATGTTCTCTACATTAATGTTATAAGTAAATTATAATGGAAGTTTCTTTTCTAATAAGATGAATACATTACTCCTATTTTATGTTGTGATTTCAACACTTTTTAAGCATAAATAATATTATAATTTTAATTTTTAAGGGACTTTATAAAAAAGAATGTTGAATGAAACTTGTTAATTTTTCTATATATGTAAAAAATTAATTTAGTTAGCATCTAAATCTTGGGTTTTACAATTTTAGTTTACGAACTCCCCAAAAATTTAAGATTAAAAAGTGATTGTTATAGGCTTTTATTGAATAAATATTTGATAACATACAAGTACAGAATATACCCAAGAATTTTAATGCATGAAAAGAAAAACTAGAAATTAAGATATTACCTGCTTCTGAGTTTTGGTCTTCGTCACCAAGCGACTTCATCCAAGAGGCTTCCTCCTCCTCAAAGCGTTCCCGCCCATCAAGCAAAATGCTAAGATATTTGTACATATTGCTCTGGATCATCAACTTGATATCTTGCAAATCTTCCGCAGTAAACTTGCTCCCGTACAAAAATTTCGCCTGTTTAAGTGATGCATAATGCACATCAAGAAAGATATCAGCAATCATAAAAAGACATTTCAAGTTCTAGCACGGGGCTTTAGTAAAAATGACTAGAAATTTTGCATCTTATCGAACTCAGGTTGAGTTGTAATTCTATTGAAAAATGCAAGAGAGAGTCTGATCTTTATCCTGCATGCATCGAGCCCAAGATATCTCAAGTTCTTCACTCTATCTTAGCGAAATATGGTTGGTAAAAAGTTTTGTTTGCATCACTTGAAGTTGACTAGTAATGCATAGTTTAAATAGAATTCAGTAAATGGCTCAAAACTTGAACAAGGTAATACAACACCCAGTGCAATCAATGAACTTGTTGCTCCAATTAAGTTTGACTTCGAGTAAGAAACAAATTATCAAAATGAAGTTGCTGATTGGACATGACAACTCTTACAAACAAAAATGATAGCTAATCATTTGGATAACCATCCCATGTGACAAGAACAAAAACCTCAAAATAACCACATTCAAGATGGAAATTCGAACACAAATACAGGAAAATTTGTGTTTCAGAAACCTTAACCAACTCATAAAAGGTTATATTTACCAAGTGTCAACCCCCTAACAATGAGTTCTTAATTAGATGGGCAGATAGGGCCCATGCTAAGAATTTCAGATCCACTTCAAATGTGTGATGAAAATTTTACAGTTGACTACTCTCTAGACCATAGCCAATCAAAGCACCAACAGAAAGGCCACACCTGCTTGAAGATAGTGCTAGTTCCAGAGCCTTGAATCCCAAGTAGAAGAAGTTTCTGTACTTTTTTCTGCTCTAGATAATTTGGAACGGTGGTGTAATTGCTGGCCTCATCTCTCTGTCCATGAGGTTGACCATGGGGCACAGGCAAAGAGAAAAGTGTACTAACAATCCTAGTTGATGCCTGTCTAGCAAAGAGCAAATCCAAATGATCAATACAGGACCTATGATTTTATACTGACCACAAACTTCTAATAAGGAGTTTCCAGCACATACCTTCTCCCAAATATTTCCCCTGATATTATTCTGACCTTCCTCTTCATAACGACCATCATCATAGACCCAAAAATGAGTGTCTCGAGGACACTGCACCTTCGCCAGCTAAAACATTAGGAAACCAGGTTAGCTATTGCGTTGGACATGAACCAAAGTGACTAAAAGCACACAGTACACAATAATACATCTACTCAGTAAGGAAGACCAATCCAAAAACTCAGTCTAGCTATCGTAGCAACCAATTATGCCCACAAGAACACTAAAAGGAAATAAAGTATTGTTGTGCAACATCAATAATACACTACTAAACATTCACAAGCTGGGCTCAAGTATAAGGTTAAGCTGTTCTCCAGCTATGACTGAAATTGGGCATCATAACCAAGCAGTGACCATGCTGAATTCAACTAGCATGAAGCGTTATTTGGCTCGTCTGCATCCACAGCTACTATCTCTCCATGACATACTTTCTAGCCTTCACCAATCTACATGCATCTCTGTTTAGAGATTCTCTATCTTTACACTCATTAGCATCCCTAATGGTGACAATATATTCAAGGCCTACAGTCTATGTTTAAACATGCATGAACTACATGCTGCAGCTTCATGACTGCTTATACTTATACGAGCATTGCATTCTTCATTTATGGGAACAGAGCTTTAGACCACTTTGGAAGGGGATACACAATAATTGTGGGAATTCATAAGACATTGTCATTTTAACATATCTAGTTTTTCCCGTAAACACAAAATGGTAACACAATTTATTAACAGTATCAACTTAAGATTTCAACCTACCACCCTGCTCATCTTTTGTCAATGCTGAGTGCAAATGAAAATGTCAGCAATAAATAAAAAAAAACAAGGCATTGTCCAATTTCCTCCAGGAAAAATTGGAGATTTAAAGCAAAATTGAAATCAGAAAGTTCCCTCCCAAGCATTTGTAGTCAGCAATTAAAATAGGAAAACGTGCTTGAAATAATTTTTCTGTAAATGGAAGTGCCTAACAAATCCTATTACTTTATTAACTACACAAGAAAACTTGACAAATCCAATATTTTGTAAACTAAGTGAGAGAACTTGGGATAAGAACAACAAGCCTAAATGAGGTTGAATACCGACAACCCCAAAATGAATATCAAAATGTAGATACACATGAGGAATGTGCACTGAAGTTCATAAAAGCAAAGGATAAAAATCAAATCCCAAACTACCTAGCAGCTATTTTCATTTATCTAGTAAGAATCTAAATGTTGCTGTTTGCATCACACACCAGTACAAGAATAACTGGATGAAGAACTTACTTTTAGAACCCTCAGTTCAAGTTTGGTTATTTCCCGACCATTAATGTAAACCTCCGTGCGACCATTGCTTGCATTAGGGCTGAGTTTCCCTGTGAAATTTAAGTTTGAACTAAAGATTCTATCTGGTTTTTCTCCCTCCTGCAAAATAGCAAGTAAAAACCTTTAATTCATGCTAACCTGAAGGAATTTAAATTTTTTTTCCCACAAGTTCAGGTAGAAAGAGACCTTAGTGATATTTTCTCAATTTGAATTTTAAAATTCAACTCACCTTTCCCCAAAGACCAGATTCCTTGTCATACCAATATCTACCAGGTTTCAATTTCCGCGGAGGTAATGGGCATCCAAGTAATTCAGACATCTCTTCTGGTTTCAGAGGATATCCATTCACAATCAACTGCTCTGGCCGAAGCTGATTACCCGAACATTCTTTCTCTGCTTTCATAATTTGCTTGACTTCCAAAGGACTGAGTAATCGTGACAAAACCCTTGAATGTTTACCCAACTTTGACCTCTTTGATTCATCAATTGGTTGACCAATGCATGTCACACACTTGCGCCCTTCAGGCATAGATCCCATGGCTCGAAGCACACAATTGCTGCAATACTTAGCATCACAAACCAAGCACGATTCCTTGGTTTCCCACCTCCCCTTTCCACACCTGTAACAAACCCTACTTTTTTTCTTCTTCTTTTCCTTTGCAACTCCAACGTACCCTGGATAATCTAGCTTCTCTACATCTTTCCTCTCAGATCGATCAACAGTGTTAAATGTAACAACTGGCACTCTCTTTACTTCATTAGCCATTTGTTTTGGAGGATGACTAAGAGAATTTTGGACTGACCCTGGAGAAGCTGAAGCTGAAGCAGAAGAAAATTCAGGGTTTTGCAAGACAGAGACTACTGACTCTGAGCTTGCTGATATTCTAGGACTTTGATTAGGTGAACCAGTGACACCAGCTATTCGAGACACGGGTAAAGGAATTGGTTCAATTACTGGAGGACCTGGATTTGAAACCAATCTTTGTGATTCTGAAAGCGGTTCTGCTGTCAGGATCACATGAGAAATTACATCAAGAGGTTCAACTTTCGGGACATCATAAGAGACTGGTGGGCCATCATACACCATCGCTATAGAATAATCAAGCTCGGTCTCATCTTCAGGGAGAGGAACTCCTGGAGGAAGCATCTTTCTCACCAATTCCCGCCAGCTCTCTCCCTCTCTGCTCTCCATTTCTTCAACTATAACACCAATTAACTATAGTCTTTACCTTCAATATCAACTAATAACTTCACAAGAATCACTCATATCCAAATTAAGAAAATGCAACTTCATGGAACTGCTACCAACAAGCAAACCATTAATGTTGCAGCAAACAAAAGATCCACAAAAAAAAAAACACTAAAAAAAGTTGAATGGCAGATTGTAGGCGATAATCTTGATGAGGACTTGGAATCAAAACCAGAAATAATCAAGCAGCCGCAATCAACAGTCGTATACCCCCACCTGGGTCAGCCTTTGAAGCCTTCATATTTGAACGAATAAATCACAAACTGATCAATAATTTGATCCAAATTCAAATTAACATGAACCAAATTCAACCATAGCAAAGAAGAACCAGTTTATACAAAATACCATCTGAGCTTAAATCATGTCAAAGTCAAAAAAGAAAAATTCAAACTGAAACGTATCCAAACTCGGTACTTTTTAGAGTCAATGCATGAGCTTTCAACAAAAACAGCCAAATCCCAAATCAAATCAAATCAAGTTACAGTCAAAATCAAATAGCAAAACTGGAATTTCCCGTCTGTCTTCAAGCTTTAAATTAACAGAAAATAAACAATTTTTACTAAGTCCAAAGTTAGAAAATCAAAGTTCATACAGTAAGAACTAATCACTAAGTCCCCAAGAACTTTAAGAACCAATGACTAATCCAATACAAAAGAAAAGAAAAACCAACCAAGAAAGGAATCCAGAAAAGGGAATCTGATAAATGCCCTTGAGCATAAACTTTCAAGTTTTCTAAAGTGATAGAGCGCATAGAGAGAGGAATAGAGACCATAGAGAGAGAGAGAGAGAGAGTAAGGCACCTGAACAAAGGGACGGAATGAGAGAGAGCTTGAGAAAAATCTATGAAGAAGAAGAAGGTACTGAGCTTTTCGAACCACTATTTCTACTTCTGCTTCTACTGCTAACTAGTATGCTTTGAAGAAACCAAAAGGAGAGACAGGGTAAAGCATTAAGCTTTTTAGCGCTCCATTCTTATGCAGAGGGAGTGTGATATACAGGTGATGATAGGGTGAAAACTACAGATAGATAGAGAAGAAGGAAATTGCGGGTCCCGTAGAAGGGAAAGTGGGGCCATACTTCATTTTGGTTTTGTGTCTTGTATTTTCTTAAGGATAATACCACGGAGTTTTTTAAAAAATAATATATAAAACTTTTTGAGACCATGGTAAATATTCTGTTTTAAAATAGTTTTTATTTAAAAATATATTTTTTTATTTTAAAAAAATTATTTTTAATATAAATACATCAAAACAATTCAAAAATATTAAATAAAAAATATTAAATAAAAAAATAAATTTTAAAAAACAATATTTTAACTTCACTACCTAACACCCACTTAATTATTGATTTATAAATGCAGGTATTATATGCGCGGTCAGCTGTGTAGGTCTCACACGCGTGATCTTAAAATTTAGAGGCCTTTTTTCGGCCTCTTTGACTTTTTAAAAAATAAACAATAAACTCAACGAGTCATATTTAATATAATTCATCTTTCCCATAACTAATTCACACAATCCACCTGCAATTCAATTTCATTTTAACTTAATTAAATAAACTCAAATAATTTTATATATTAATTATTATAACATTTAAGTATATCATTTAACTTTCTATATAAACAAATCTACCTAATAAATAACAAAAAAATTAAAAATATTTAAAAAAATCAATTTTTTTTAAATACAATTAAATTTACCTCCCGGACAGTTTTTGGATAAAAATAGATTTTAATTTCTTTTCTGTCACAGTAATCAGACGCAAAATAGGACGATAATGAGGACGGGCAGTGGGGAGCTCGTGGGCGTGTGGATAGACATGTCATTGTCAGCGTGAAGGGGACGGAAAGGAAACGCACACACGACCAAGATGTTTAAAAATATGTTTTGTTTTCCGTCTGCGTTTGACTGTTAATTCCGCGCGCGCGTTAAGGGAACGTTATGTGGCCAGATTTGGGATCATTATGAACTCTGCTATAATAATTATTGCTTATCTAGTTGCCATGCCGGTCTTTCACGTAACAAATAAACAACGCTTTCAAGGAGGGGATGATTATTTTGGATTTGATTTGATTTTTATTAAAAAAATAATAATTAAACTGAA
>Ga0307517_10009931_pt1 | contig 13406 bp, 9 predicted proteins | sample 23_EM_MG_FD_194515 | JGI IMG/M metagenome (GOLD analysis project Ga0307517, IMG submission 194515) | Populus trichocarpa ectomycorrhiza microbial communities from riparian zone in the Pacific Northwest, United States - 23_EM | ecosystem: Host-associated > Plants > Roots > Unclassified | place...
GCCGTCATATTCGCCATTACTGAAGAGTCGTTCGCCGATATTGACAGGGTTGAAGAAGGAAAAGAGTGTTATAATCTTCTCTAACTGTGCAGCGTGCTCGCCAACGCCGAGCAACTGTAGCGTCATTTCCCACGTAGTGGACAGGCTAAGAGAAGTCACCTTCTTCTTACCTGGTAACATACGCCGATATGGCCAGACTTGTGGAGTTTCTTGCATGACACTCTGCTTCCGTCCCTCATACTCGGTCACAAAGGCTCTCAGCCGAAGTTGTCGTTTGGAAATGTATGCTCGCGCCTGATCGATGGCCAACGGGAGATTTCCTAGTAGGCTCAAAATCCCTTCCGCAGCACCGAGCTCATCGGTATCTCCCCCTGAAGAGCGAAGTAGAAGCTGGAGACCCTCCTCTTTCTCCATATGCCCAAGTTCAATTGACTGACCCAACTCCTTAGAACCAGTAAGGCGGCTGGTAATGAGAATAGAACCACGGTGGCTGGCTGGGAAGAACCGAAGGATGTCAGACAAGTCTTCAGGATTGTCCAGATTGTCGAAAACCAGTAGCCATCGCTCGGTCGACCTTGAGAGGACGTCATTGACTAAAGCAACTGCATCATCAGGGTTGTTGAACATTCGATCGGGGAGCAGCTGCTTGGAGGCTGTCGCCATCGAGCTGTACAGGGTATCACGAGAAGAAGCATCAATCCAGAATATTGCTCCAAGTCTTCTCGAGTCTTTCATGCAACGGCAATATTCTAAGGCAAGTTGTGTCTTGCCCGTACCACCCATCCCAATCAGAACGACGATTAAAGGGGTCGAACTGGTAGTAGCAGAGTCAAACAGTTCTTGGAGGCGAGCAAATAAAGTTTTTCGTCCGACAAAATGAGGGACACGAAGTGCAGGGACAACGTAAAAGGCTCTGGCCTAGATACAACCGCTGAGAATCAGAGCCAGTGGAGGTTGCGAATAGGCTTACCTCTTCGCGTCCAACGGCGTCCGGTTTCACTGTTCGCAATGACAGCAGAGAATCATTAAAATCTTGTGACGCGTAGGCAATGTATGAATTTCTACTCACTTTGTTCGGAGAGCAAGTCCTTTCCAAGTCCTTCAAGCAACGTCTCGATTGAATTTAAAACCTTCTTGTATCCCGGATCATCCTCCATTGAGAATTTCACCATGCTAATGTGATCACCGTGAATGGTCTCGCGATTCTCGCGGGGGTCACCAATGATGGCCGAATCCCCATGTACGACCTGGTCAATACGAGTTACACACCATCACTTCGTATATCGGCGACATACCCACCTTCCCTATCCCTGTCATAGCAAGTTCCTCTTCAAAAGACCAAATGGCAAACGTTCGCTTGTCCAAAATTCTGCCGAAACAATCCCCAATCCGGTCGAGGGTTTGAGAGTCCCTTTCAAGATCCCGAATCAGATCGTGACTCGGGGTCTGCAAAACTACCTGTGCAACCGAAGCAACCACTTTCGCTATCGAAGTCATCCCGCTTCCTCTGTGAGGAGTGCCCAGGAAGATTATACCCCGTGTGACGGAGTAGATTTGAGCAAGATGCGGGTGGGTAGCCTGAACTAGATATGAATAATGCAGAGCCTGCAGGGTAAATCTGTCAGACTAGGAATTTGACAGTGGAAGGGGCTTCAAAAGCGTACATCTTTAACTATCAGTCCACCAAGTGAGTGTGCAACAAAGATGATGGGGCGATCGCGCTATATAAACTTGAGATGTGAATGAATTGAACTTCCTGACGATCGCTCACCGCATCCTTTCTCCTCACTCGCGACAATTCTTGCACCAAATTTATTGAATGCTGATACAGGGTATTCAAGGATGCGCGCCCGTTCAGATCGACGATGTTTGCGTCGTATCCCAAGGTGAGAACACGGGTGTGCAACAACGCCTCCTCCTTCGATAGCAGATCTTGGGGCCAACACACGTTGTCCCTAGTCCAGGTGTGCCTACGGTGACCGCACAAGCCGTGAACAAAAACGATACTTCACCCAGAAGTCAATGAGGGAGGTGTATCGGTAAGCTGAATAGGGAGGAACTCACTCGGCAATGACGGAGTCCAAACCTTGAAACAGGATTTCCAAATCAACAGGGTGTGTCTGAGTGGTTCCGGCTGTAGGCTCATCACTAGGTATCGGCGCGTAACCATCTTGGCGAGGCTGCTTCCTGCACAAGCAAAACAAATTCATAAGAGGAAACGATAGTCGAATCGCTGGTCCAAGAAACGTACGACAACCGCAAACGACTTCAAATGTCAAACTGCAAACACGTGCCCATTGGGAGTGCTCAAGCGCTCATGATCAGTGCACAGAAGTGGGTCCTGGGAAGACTGGAAGCAGACCTTAGGCAAGGTAGTGGTCGGAACATATTTACAACTCATCAGAAATAAATTTCTTTAAATAAAGAACAATTACTACCGTGACTACGGTAAATGCAACTGAAAGATAGACATTGTGAAAACTACATTTACATGTTACCAGGGATGTAGAAAAAGGTGAGAATGAATGCTAAAGCAACACCATAGACCTAATCCAAATCTCGTTGGCATCGTTGTCGTCACACTTTGAAAGCAGCACTCTGTTGAAGTCTGACGCATCGCCGTTAGGCAGCCGCACGCACAAGTCTGAGTTGCAGGCTTGGTGAGATACACATATATTTACAAGCTAGGAGAAACATACCTGAGTGTCCATCATTGACTGTAAACCGGTTTTTTTTCGTAAATTTCCACTTAATGGCGTTCTCGCAAGGATTTGTGGTGAGCTGAGCGCCCACTTTATGTTCTAGTATAGGGTAAGTCATAAAGTGGATTGAATTGGCAAGGCCCAGCACCGGAGTCAAGACAATAATAGTCATGCCCATACACTTGCAAAGTGCCGTTCGAGTTTATCTTCCAAAGTTGTCTGGAGTCTCCACGAATGCAATCACGCCTATCAAAAAAGTTGTCGTCAGGAGTACAGGAGTTGAAAAGCAACCAAAACTCCTACATCGCCACGATGTCCGGGCCCGGTTCAGACACTGACGCAGTTAAACCAGATTTAATCGCAGTCAGACATTTGTTTAAATCGACTCTTTGGAAAAGAATCAAAACTTCAGCATGTGATTTGGACACCATTAGGATAGTAAAAGCCAAAATGGAAGGTATAAGAAGACGAGAGAACATGTCTGAGAAGTTGGAATTGTGGGCAGTGACATCTATTAATATGCCATAGTGGATGGCTTTCATAGACATCTGAGGAGATCTCAGTGCAATCTTTTCACACATAAGACGAAGTCTAGGTCAATGAATTTCACACATGCGTGATGGAAAAGATATGGTGTAAGATGAAGTCTCGGTGTTTAGGACAAATGAAGTTGGAGGAAGAAGTGAACATGTTTCAGTCGGTAGGATTCATAGAACTTCCATCCAACCTAGCAGCAAAATTCAGACATCAGACATGATCGATGCATGATTGATGGTGCAACTTGCAAGTAAGAAAGTACTAAATACTGTTATCTGTGGGTGCCCGCTCTCTTCGCAAGATATTGTAGCGATCAGTCCGAATCGGAATGCATAGCTTGGGGCAAATTTATAGCTTCTCTAGTAATCCATCTCCAAGTCCATATTACCTCTCTACTAAGTACTTACCTACTTGTTGTTTCTGAGGGCCGTGACCGTAACCGACGATGAAAAGCAGTCAAATATTGAACGGAAAGACAATGAGATTCTGAGAAACAAAATAAAAATTTGCGTATTGTATTTCAGCCTGGAAACCGGCATTGGGTGCAGATGTGAATTTGAGGAAGTTCCTCGAGATATCTTCATCAATGGCATTAGAAGCTATATGCTTCATTTACGAAATGGTTTTCTGATAGATGTTCTATTTTAGCTCGCAGCCTACAAGCACTTCGGTTAGGTGGAACACTATCTCGCTATCATCTCTCAGTGATCGGAGGCCAAAAGAATGTTCCGCCCAGAGCGGGCATACTTAACTATTTCTAAATCGAGAGTCGACTTGGGGGAAAATTTGAGACTGTCGTGGTGACCCAAGTTTGTCGTTGATCGCCTTGCGGAGGTACTCCAGCCATCTTGCACAGGTGGCGAGTAGTACGTAGACTTGTCGCCAGAGCCTGGATCAAAATACTTGCACCGCACGCTGTTCAAAAACAGCTCACTACAAGTCGGGTAGTCAGCCGTCTCGACGGCATTCTGATAGACTCGGCTCGGGTTGACAAAATCTGTGTCACAGAAGCTGCTATCCGTTAAGGTGATCCTGGCATCAGTGCTAGGTGGGTAGATCTAGTTGAGCGCTTCGGGCCTTCGGCACTGAACATGAACCGGACGACTTGCTTAAGCTAGCGCTTACTGATCCAGACGAGAGTCTCCAGTCCGAAGACTTCTATGGCCATGGAGCTCTCATTACAGAATCATTGTATGGAGATGTGTCGAGGTGGCGTCCACCCGTGGAATTGCTGGCACCCAACAAGATACAGACATTAGAAGCAAAATCCAATCCGTACGGGGCCAACATAAGTACATTGTGTGTCCCTACGGTGACCGTGAACAAAAACGATACTTTATTCAGAAGTCAATGAGGTCGGTAAGCTGAATATGGAGGAACTCACGTGGCTGAGATTGGATCTACATGGGAGAAACTGTTGGGATTAGCTATAGAAACATCACTAGCTTGGTCATGCCCCAGAAAATGTTGAAAGCGAAACAAATTCAGATGTCAAACTGCCAACACATGGCAAATGAACAATGCCCTGGTTGTTGTCGGTTGTCGCGTCGTATTCGACAGTTTTCTAGCCATGGCGTTTTCCATAAATTCGGCGAATAAAAGGCATGAACCACTTGGTTGTGGTAGAGACTGATCAAATAAGGATTTATTACATAATACTTGTTATTTATTCAAAGTCGGCAACTCGGACAAACTACAACTTTCACTCTGAGATGAGCGTTTTTCAGGCAACCGACGACATACAATCCCTCCGACAACGACTCGCTTCTGTAGAAGCGAAATTACAAGAATACACCGATATCAGTATGGATCATATTACCCCTTTTCCAAGAAAGCTTCCCTCATACATGTTTTTTATGTTACATATAGTCATCTCTCAGGCTAATGAGCTAAGAATACTCCGGGGTAACATTTGCCAGAACTGCAAATTGAGATTTATCCAATCCCCGGAATCTAGTGTTGGGGCTCCATCGTCGTCCTTGGTTGTCCACCTCATTCAGATCCTGGCGAACTAACTAAACACAAACCCTTCTGGCGTCGTATGCTCACTCAACCTTTTCCAACCAAGCACCCTGATTTGAACCTTTCACCTTCCTCTATTCATGCCTCGAATCCAACATCAATTCCTGCACCCATTCCTACTCCCCCCATTGAACATCCGTCTCAAACTTCGAAATCTATAATAGACCTTCCTGCCACCGAAACACCCATCTCGCCTGAAACTACTCCTAGATGGTTGGTTGAATATGGGAAAGAAAGTCGTTCGGTTGACGTAACTTTCGTCCGCGCACATGAACAGGAAGCCGACGTAAATTCTTTACGGTTTAGCCCCGATGGAAAGCATTTGGCTGCATCTTTGGTGGGTTTCTGTGGGAAGGTAACAATTTATAATGTGGAAAGCGCAAAAAAGACGTGGTCAGCCCTGTTTTTCATTGAACGAGTCTATTTGCGATTTAGTGTCCTTAGAGAGTCTTCTCTGGGTCAGAATAAAAAATTAGGACTTTGGTACCTATGCTTTGCTCCTGATGGCAGGCACCTTGCAACTACGGGAAGTGACGACCGTGTCAGGGTGTGTCTAAATTCTCTTAGTTCTCTTAGTTCTCCAAGTATCTCAACCCCATTTTCAGCTTTGGGAAATCTCCGGAAAGCGAGTCCTCAGTACATATGGAATGACTGGCATTCATATCCTTGATATCTCCCCCAACGGTCGTTTCTTAGCCTGTGCATCATATGTGGGCATTATTGTGTGGCGTATTCGTGACGGCTCCAAGAAAATACCTCGACCCACCCGTACTCTTACATCAAGTTCAGTCCAAATGGACTGTATATCCTAACAGTCGGCTTCCAGCACACGTTGAGTATATGGAACGTTCGGACAGGTCACCTTATAGGAATGTGGACTGAGCATGAGCCAGATACCCAGAAGGTAAAGGGCCTGCGGACCCGTTACCATAAATCACTGCGATTTTGGACTATCAGCTCAGTTGACGAAAACACCATTGCGGACGATCAGGAGGAGGAGATTCTCTTGTTCACGGGTCACAGGGTATATTGGTTTTTATCGGACCATGGGCATGACTCACTGGCATATGCTTTCAGCGCTCGCATTCTGTAGCCGTTTCAGCTGACGGTCGGTTGGTTCTCTCGGTTACGAATATACTCAATTCTCGTGATGGCCTGCTGCAGTGCTCGCTACTTGGACATGCTACCGGGGTCGCGAGTGTGGATTTCAGCCCTGTTGGGAATTATCTGGCCGTTGGGAAAGGGAAACACATCAGTCTTTGGAGTTATAAGCATAGGGCCGTTGAGAAATCATGAAGATTCCCGTTGTGTTGGTGCTAATTTTTCAATTCTGGTAATAGATACTTGGATCAACGAAACTTTCAGTTAAACTTACCTTGTCTCCCATAGCCAGACTAAATCTATTATGGACTACTCCCAAGCATCGGAATAAAAAGCGGGCCGCGACAGTACTTCAACATCAACTGGCTTGCACTTATGCCGTGCTGGTAGCTATCTGGTCCTCAAGTTTGATACAAGTGACATAATGGACGCTAGATGGGGACGGTACTAAGTTGATACTTAGCAACTACCTCTAAAGCATATCATGTTGCCGAGACGATACAGAGTCGGATGGAAGCCATAGGTCAGTAAATAGACTATTTTAATAACATTAAGGTTTCAACTTGAATTTAGCTAAAATCCGTGGCACCTACTATAAAACGGCTCTGCCTTGACGGGCACCCCGTTACTCGTCCTTTAACACGACCGTGGGAGGCTTCGAGACTGCTAATGACCATGGGTATTGATATTAGTGGTGAATCTCTTTTATGCTCAGAACCTTCACATCCACTTCATCCCTCGAATATCTTCGACGTCGAGGGACTCGTGGTTGTCGTTACCGGGGGTGGGACCGGTGTGTGGTTTGTGTTCTCAACGGTAACTCCTGCTTATTTTTTAGGGATCGGATTGATGATGGCCAAGGCACTGGAAAATAACGGAGCTACCGTTTACATCCTGGGCCGCAGATTAAGTATCCTAGAAAAAGCCGCCCGAGAACATAATGTGTGTCAACCTTCCCATTTCACCTTTTACTTTTGAGTCTGTTGGTATATACCCTTATTCGTTCCCTTCACTCTTCTAGGATTTCTATCGATAAATACTCACACAACATTTTGCCTTTAGAAATTTGATAAAATTATTCCTGTCCAGGGAGATATCACAGATCGCGAAGGATTGTTGTCTATTGTCAATGTTATCAGAGCAAGGCACGGCTTTATCGACTTACTTATCAATAATGCCGGTATCGCGAGAAACCTCATTCCCCATCCCCTCCCCTCCCCTGATAATATTTTAGAAGTGACACATCCAAGTCATCCGATTCCATCCTCTCCGCCTCCTTCCTCTGATCCTGGTCCTTCTACGCCGTCAATCAAGGCCTTTCAGAACATCTTATGGGAAACTGGATCTCCAGATGACTTTGCTGACACTTTCGCAACGAACGTCACAGCAGTTTATTATACCACTGTTGCTTTCCTTGATTTGCTCTACCAGGGCAACGTCAGGAGACAAAGACTCGAGTTCCCCACAGTTGCTCCCGGTCCTCCTCGACCACCTTACCAGACTTCCCAGGTGTTATCGGTATCTTCGTCAGGCTCCTTTCGGGTCGACCCTAAGGTCCTCTCGCTCTCGTATACTCTTTCCAAGATTGCTTGTACACATCTAGGTAAGCTGATGGCAAACCTCCTTGCACCATGGGGGATTCGCAGCAACGTACTCGCTCCTGGTGTATGGCCTTCTGGTGAGAATTGTTTGACACATCGCTCTGTTTTCCCCTTCACTTAAATGTATTTCTACATGCAGAAATGACCACATCACCCACAGCATCGTTTAAACTCGATCCACAAGCATTAGCGGACACAGTTCCTCTTCGAAGGGTAGGCTCTCAGGAGGTAAGTCAATCTCTAGTGGTTGTTCACATACTCATTTTGTGGCACGATCCAGGACATGGCGGGCACAATTCTGTTTTTGGCGAGCCGTGCAGGTTCTTATGTCAATGGTGCGGTCTGGCTTGTGGACGGTGGTCGTATCGGAACTGTAGCAAGCACATACTAAATTTATCTGATAAAGTACCCTTGAAAAACCCAGAGTGGATGACAGACAATCAGACCCGTGAGCCAACTGAGGCAAACGTCCCTACGGTGAGCACCAGGTTGAAACCTTCGTTTGGTTATTCGGTTCCTAGCTTGCGACGCTTTTTATAAACCCCTCGAAAGTCTAGTTATTCTCGGCGAACTTGCGAAGTCCTCTTTGGGTCCCAGCAAGTTGGAATTGGGCTGCATGGTTCTCCCGTCCTTCATTGGCTCATCAATACTATGACCTGAGGCTCGCCCTTCAAACTTTTCTGAGTCAATGTCGTGGCTTAAGAGTCGCCGTTGCTGGGTGTGTTTTTCGGTATTGATTTTTTGCATTGAGCGAATCCACATTCGTCCCTATTCGCCCACGTAGTGTCGGTTCCTCAAAAGGGCTTATGTCGTTTTCAGTCCTGCTAGTCGAACTGATTGAAGGGGAAGATTTAAAAAGTTACCATGAGTGCGGCCATATCTTGAAACAAATCGGCGGAGGATACCTACCTTCCGGCAAGTTCTACTAAAATCGACGCATCTCGGCTGCACTGCTGGCTCAAGTAGATTCCCTGGCTAAGGGAAACGTCATAAATCTTAATTATTATTATTAAATTAATGAATCGGTTAACCGATCCGGTCACGTGCATTTTGTTACGCTGACGTGACGAATGATAAATCCAGAGTCCTTACTTATATAAAGGCGCACTCAATTCGTGCTCTTATCCAACCACGCTGTCTCGGCAGATTTTCGGTACCCTTCGTAGAAGTTTGGGACCCGTCTCACTTGTCGCAACTCTTCCATTTTACAAGAAATCCCATACAATGGCACCCATCATAGAACCCAAACTACCTCCAGGAAGAGTCGAGAAGAGCAAGAAGATGCACTCCAAAGTGGTATGTGATTTAAGCACAGTATCAGGGGCGTATTTGCACGACATACATAATATAGGTCATTATCGGATCTGGTCCTGCTGGCCACACTGCTGCAATTTATCTTGCTCGGGCGAACCTTCAACCCGTTCTCTTCGAAGGTTTCATGGCCAACGGGTTTGCTGCCGGAGGCCAATTGACAACTACAACAGATGGTATGCAGATCTTCTGATACCCTTTTCTGTATATCTTGCGTTTAACTTTCACAAAATATAGTTGAGAACTTTCCTGGTTTCCCTGCGGGTGTTTTGGGCCCGGAATTGATGGATAAATTTCGTGAACAGTCGCTTCGATTCGGCACTCGCATTATCACTGAGACCGTGTCCAAGATCGATCTCTCCGCACGTCCCTTCAGATATTGGCGAGAGGGACAAGAAGACCATGAACCAGAGACTGCGGATACTGTCATCTTGGCTACCGGTGCCAGTGCCAAACGAATGTCCCTGAAAGGCGAGGACACATATTGGCAAAGCGGGATAAGCGCTTGTGCTGTCTGCGATGGCGCCGTTCCGATCTTCAGGTATGAACGGTCATTGTTATTTTTGATTTATGACACTCAATCTGTCTTTCCAGAAATAAAACATTAGCGGTCATCGGTGGGGGTGATTCCGCAGCCGAAGAAGCGACATGTATGTTTTGAACGCTGTATTGGATTATATTTGATCTATAATCGTTTTCAGATCTTACAAAATACGGATCTCATGTTTATGTTCTCGTTCGGCGAGGTGAATTGAGAGCATCCAAAATCATGGCGAAGCGCCTGCTGAACAATCCCAAAATCGTGAGTTTCCTCCACTGAAAAAGGTGACTCGTACCCAACTGATCGCACCCTCAGACCGTTCTCTGGCATACAGTCGCAGTAGAATGCCAAGGTGATGGCGACCTTTTGAACAACTTACGCATCAAGAACGTGCTCACCGGGGAAGAAAGCGATCTCAAGGTCAATGGACTGTTCTACGCTATTGGTAAATAAAAATTCGATTCCTTCACAGAAAAGAAGCCTAATTTATTACTTCCACTGAAGGTCACGAACCAGCTACAGCACTTGTCCGTTCCCAGGTGGAAACTGATCCTGATGGTTATATCCTTACTCTTCCTGGTACAGCACAAACCTCTGTGAAAGGAGTGTTCGCTGCTGGTGATGTCCAAGACAAGAGGTACAGGCAGGCTATCACGAGCGCTGGCAGTGGTTGTATGGCTGCTCTTGAGGCTGAGAAGCTTGTCGCAGAGGAAGAGGAACTTGGAATTCTGGAGTGATCTATCTAGACACGTAGACGAATTGGCCCATCTTCACCTATATCAAATATACAGGAGGTCTGGTTTTGCACGGCGAGACTCCTCGCAGATGAGGGGTCTGACTTTTTAGAGTGCGTAAGTACGGCGATCGTACCCAAGATTGTGAAAGAGTTCAAGTTCAAAGTGCATGGCAGGGATTCGGAAGGCTTGGTACAACTGCCTCGTCAAATGTTCTGGGTGATTCAACACTCGAAAGAGCAGGATGAAGTGTCAAACTGCCAACACGAGGCCCGTTGTGTTCAGACTCGGAGAAACTATGTACGGAGTCTTGCAACGGGAGACGAAAAGTACAAATTCCGTTGAGAATTGCGAACATTCGCAACATTGTCTAACAAGCCAAATCTCTGGGCTCGTCAGCGAACGTTTTTGCAAACTCTCGATGTTCACATCATGGGTACACTTTTATTCGAATGTGGCTTTAGATTGGAGGACGTGGTATGGCTTGGGTTGTCGGACGGGTTTGGAGAGGCATATTTTGTGAGGAGTAACCCTTACCAAAGTCTTCTCGAGCTGAGTTAATGTACTTTAAAAATTTAAGCCTCAGAGTCTTTTGATTTATAAAAAAAATTTTGAATAAATTTGCACGTAGGTCTAGTTGCAATCGGATAAAACACTGGCACTGGCCTCCGACCATTGGATTTGGACGGTAACAACGTCCAAAGGTTCGCTTCCCATTTGGCGTTCCGCAGCCTCAAGAGATCTATCACTCGTCGGCGATATTAAGCCCTGCAATCTTGTGATCGTTGTCGTGATTTGGGAAAGTTATAAGCTGGGGCATCCTTCCAAAGATTTACGAATCACTTGTCTCGCATATTTGTGAAAGTGTAGAGGAGACCCGGGTTGTCGAAGGTGTTGAGAGTCGACATGTGCTCAGCTCCTCATGCCTTCTCTTTACCAGCCAGCGCACGGCTGAACATTATCTCTGCATCTTCTCGACGGCCTTGATCAGCGTAGAGATGGCCCAGGCTGTGGACGGTGTTGAGCGTGGACGTGTGATCAGGGCCCAATGCCTTCTCATAACCGGCAAGCGCACGGTTGTACATTATCTCTGCATCATCTTGACGGCCTTGAACAAAGTAGAGGATCCCCAGGTTGTTGATGGTGTCGAGCGTGGATGGGTGCTCAGCTCCACATGCCTTCTCTTTACCAGCCAGCGCACGGTTGTACATTATCTCCGCTTCTTTGAGACAGCCTTGATCAGCGTAGAGGAGACCCATGTTGTTGACGGTGTCAAGCGTGGATGGGTGCTCAGTTCCCCATGCCTTCTCTTTACCAACCAGCGCACGATTGTACATTATCTCCGCATCTTTGAGACGGCCTTGGTCAGCGTGAAGGTGACCCAGGTTGTGGACGGTGTTGAGCGTGGACGGGTGCTCAGGCCCCAACGCCTTCTCATAACCATAACCGACAAGCGCACGATTGTACATTATCTCCGCATCATCTTGACGGCCTTGAACAAAGTAGAGGATCCCCAGGTTGTTGACGGTGGTGAGCGTGTACGTGTGTTCAGCTCCACATGCCTTCTCTTCACCAGCCAGCGCACGGTTGTACATTATCTCCGCTTCTTTGAGACAGCCTTGATCATTGTAGAGGAGACCCAGGTTGTTGATGGCGACGAGCGTGGATGTGTGCTCAGCTCCCAATGCCTTCTCATAACCGGCTAGCGCACGGTTGTACATCATCTCCGAATCTTTGTAACGACCTTGCCTGTGGTAGAGTATCCCCAGGTTGTGAACGGTGTCGAGTGTGGACATGTGCTCAGGACCATGTGCCTTCTCATAACCAGCAAGCGCATTATTATACATCATCTCCGCATCTCTGTGGCGGCCGTGATCCCGGTGGAAGTTACCAAACGTCATGCGGGCTTCCAAAAAGTAATCACCCAAGTTCGAACTCTCCACCTCTCGCCAGGTCGTATCTAAGTGTGCATGCCCCTCTTGCCGTGTTTGGTGATCACTATCGCCAATGGAATCCAGGTGACACTTTAAATGTGATATCGCAGTGTCAAGAAAGGTGGTTTGCGAGCTTTTCTCAAGTCGCATGCGAAGCCATTCGGACACCATCGAATGAAGTGATACGGTAATTTCACTCCCATTGGTGTGCGAAAATTGAAGCAAAGACAACTCCTGCATCTTCACGATCGCCTCTTCGAATTTCAGATGGTTCCACCGACCATCGTCCTTGAAAATCGACATTGGAGAGCTTGTCAGATCGTCGTCATCCCCGTCTTTACTGAAGAGTCGTTCGCCAATATTCACAGGGTTGAAGAAGGCAAATAGTGTTATAACCTTCTCTAATTCTGCCGCTTGCTCGCCAACGCCAAGCAGCGGTAGCGACATTTCCCAAGTCGTCAACAGGCTAAGAGATGTCTCCTTCTCCTTGCCCGGTGGCATACGCCGATATGGCCAGTGTTGTGGAGTTTCCTGCATGAAACTCTGCTTTCGTCTCTCGTACTCCACCACAAAGGCTCTCAGCCCAAGTTGTCGCTTCGAGACGTAGGCTCGCGCCTGATCGATGGCCAACGGAAGATTTCCTAGCAAGCTCAAAATCTCCTCCGCAGCATCGAGCTCATCCGTATCTCCACCTGAAGAGCGAAGTAGAAGCTGGAGACCCTCATCCCTCTCCATGTGATCAATTTTGATTGACTGACCCAACTCCTTGGAACCGGCATAACGGCTGGTGATGAGTATAGAGCCATGGTGATCGGCTGGGAAGAAGTTAACGATGCCAGGCAAGTCGTCGGGATTGTCCAGATTATCGAAAACCAGTAGCCATCGATCGTTCCAACTTGAGAGAACGTCTTTGACTAAAGCGA
>Ga0307517_10009932_pt1 | contig 13406 bp, 13 predicted proteins | sample 23_EM_MG_FD_194515 | JGI IMG/M metagenome (GOLD analysis project Ga0307517, IMG submission 194515) | Populus trichocarpa ectomycorrhiza microbial communities from riparian zone in the Pacific Northwest, United States - 23_EM | ecosystem: Host-associated > Plants > Roots > Unclassified | place...
CTCGCATCTTACGGGATCCTGTATTCTTCCGAAGGACCGCCGATCCCCGGATGCACCCGCTTTAATTATATCTCTTCATTCAAGAGACTCCTTCCCCCTTGCTTTCTCGTAGGCTCGCTGTTTCCCTAACATCATTCTCGTCCCTCAATTATCTATCTATAACGCAGGGAGCTTACTCCTTCGCGTTTGGGGGGTTGACCACTCCCCGTGTTTACTGCTGTTTTTTTCTCTCCCGACGTCCGACATTTGTTCGCGATGTTATCCTCGACGCTTTTGGTGTACATACGCACGGTCTTATTCCTACCATATTGTTCGTCCTTATGTCTAGATCAACCTGTTTAATCACCCATCCCCTCCGAGCCTTATTTCCGAGTCTCCCTCCTCTCCTCTCCCTCTTTCTCTCCCGATTTCCTCTGTCATTTCCCCGGTAGACTGACCACCAACAGTCCTCGGGTCCAACTATTTAACTTAAGTATTTGGTGCGTTCCGTTTCTGCGGCTCCACTAGAAAGCGTTGTGCTTATTCTGATGCTGGGTACGCATTCATAGTGGGTCCCCCCCGTCCGGCGACCGACTACCCGTCCCCCCTGTTCCGTGCTTCGCTTTGTCACCCTCCTGTTTTAAGTATTTTGGTCCCACAGTGACCATCCTGTCTCTCTCTCATTTGTTCCACTCGTCTCTCCTCCCCCTCCTTCTCTGTGTCTCTTGTGTTTCCTGAAGATCATTTCTTCTTCAATCTCCTGAACATGTGTAGCGTTCTGTCCAAGTGTGAAATGCCAAAAGCGGAAGTAATTTATGCATTCCTGGGACGTCTACGTCCAGGGCCCCAGCGGCCTTTATTCCTCAAACCTTAATTTTCCGACCAGATTCGTTTGCACTTGGTTGGCCCCCGCGAAAAAGGTAAAACCGTGATGGCCACGTTATCAACACGACGATCATACTTCGGCCCCGCTTTTATCGAGCATTTTGGCCGTCCCATTTTCGGTTGTAAGACGCGCGGACGATGCCATGCACGGCCAGTGACCATCCGTACCTAGTGACCACTTATCCTTGGGGAGAACAAGGTCTCTCTACCAGTGCTGCTCTAGGAGAATCACAGATCTCTGTTACTGTCGTATAAAACCCGAACCTCGTATCTTAGTAAATCTGGCCTTCAATGCTCCTCCGTTGATGTTAGGTACTCCCGTTTTCGTCAATATATGCCACGCGAAAAGCCTCAGATATTGAGGACCAAACCTCGGGTACTGACGCCCCTCTACGATGTTTAGAGATACATCTGTTCTTACGGACAGTCACTCACTTGTCCAAACCTACCCTACCTTTTCCGCCTTATCCACTTTGTTTTACTTAATAAGATCGACGTTAACTGATGTTACGAACGGGCTCGATGGGTACTTACGGCTTTCATGTGGGGAAATGGGGCCCACGTGGCTCCCACCTTCTTCCCGATGCTTGTCACTGTCCGATGAATGACCATCTCGTATGGGTGGTGGAAGTGGGCTGCTGCCTGATGACCGTGCAAACCAACCGGATGTCGCCGCGAATGTTTGATACAGTGAACTAACGGAAGGCCGGGACTGCGGGGCGTCCTTCCAGCATTGCTGAATGGCTTGCCAGATCCAATCAGGTAGCCACTGATCAAGATCGGTTGTCGGGTGAGAGGGTCGCTGGCCATGTATAATCTCGAAGGCTATACTATATTCCGACCGCATGTCACCGTACGGCATGACCCCCGAGAGAACCTAGCCAGGGGATGAGGCATCGGCCGGTGAGGCGAACCGCAATGAAAGAAGAATGTACCTGGAAGGCAGTCATCCCGAGGGAGTATACGTCGCTCTCCTTTGAAGGCCTGCAACCTCTAGAGTTGGAGGGGTTTAGTAGTCCCGGAGCCACATAACGAACAGGGCCGGACCCAGAGTTGGAGGGGTTTAGTAGTCCCGGAGCCACATAACGAACAGGGCCGGACCCAGAGTTGGAGGGGTTTAGTAGTTCTGGAGCCACATAACGAAAAGGGCCGGGCCCAGAGTTGGAGAGATCTGGTAGTTCTAGAGCCACATAACGAGCAGGGCCGGACCCAGAGCCGGTGACGATTGGTGCTTTTGTGGCAGCGGAATTGATCATGATTGTTGCGATTCCAAAGTCTGCGAGGCAGACATCATTCTCCCTGATGATGAGGATGTTTCCCTAGATAGGTAATCGGTTTGTGTTTGCCTCTGATAACCTCTGTCTCTCACAGGGTGAATACCACCGTGCTCGATATCTAGTGAATGGAGGTGATCGAGACCACGGGCAGCTTGGGCAAGCTATGGAAGACGTAGTCAGAGGGTTTTCATCGCCAATTCTGGTGGCGGCTCACCAGCTCGAATCGGTTTGCACCCTGGTTTTCTTTGATGTACTCGATGATATTCCCCTTTCCTAGCCAAGGGCTGATGATACTAAGCCTAGGAAGGCCGGGCAACCCCTCCGGGACCCCGAGGAAGGGAAGCACATTTGGGTGCGAGATGTACTTCCATCGTACGATCTCACGATATAATTCCTGATAAAAATCGGGTTTAGCCTACCCCTCACCCCAGTGGGGAATCACTACATACCCGCTCGAACCCACCCCTTGCTAGGCCTCGTAGCTGAAAGGCCTTCACGCACACTTGGTCTCCGCCATGTTTCCCCTTCCAATACTGGATAGGTTCTGCAATCTTGTATGGCCACTCGCCGCTCAACGTAACTCCGGACAGGGAGAACGATCTAGGTAGGACACGGTGTGAACGTGCAAGCTTGCCCAGGATTTCGATCCACCGATCCTTCGACTCTGGTTTCGCTGACACCGCCTGGTCGGAGGCTTTAGCACGCGCGGGGAGGGTTCAAAAAGAGGGGTTTACCTCGTCGAGCGTGTCTGCAATAACCTGTGCATCTTCTGCGGAGAGGGGGTTGGGATCGATCGCCCGCCGCTCCCCCGGTTTGACGGCGGTGAGATAAGGGATCAATCGTGACTCAATACCGATGTCAGCGAGGTCATGATCAGGGTCTTGTGCTCGTCGGACTCGTGCAGGGAAGTGAGGAGGTGTGGTGTCTGAGTGTGCCAGCTCTCTGCTTTCTCTGAAAACAATCCTCCCCACTGGAAAATAATGAGGTCATGAGTATCCACATATGGCGGGGCTAACCTCCGCTTTCTTCCACCATGGTTTGTGGCCCCTTCGTAGCCAATAATGACGAGATGTCACCCGAACCTCCCGCCTGTTCAAACATGAGACTTTGAAGTTCTATATCTGCGGATAACCCACCGAAAGAATCTCCGCGAGATCTCGATGATGCATCAATACGGATTCAGCGGTGGGGTTCTTCTATTGAGAGGATTGAGTGGTGTGGTGGCGATGCGGGGACGCGAATTACCTGAAATACGTAATCTGCGATGATGTCCCAGGTGTCAGATTCGTCCTGTAGGCAAAATTCAGAGCAGAGACAGAAGGGGACAGCAAGAACCATACATATGACGGGTTTTGAACGGCGATATTTGACCCGGAGCTAGTGTCGTTTGTGGTAGGAACCGACTGTCCTCCGAGATCCTGATCGCCGCCCTCGGTATGTTCAGTACCATATTTGACCGCGAGCTCCGGAAAAGAGCCCCCTCTGTTGTCTCCTGGGCCAAGATCGTGTGGTCCCGCACCGGCTCGGATCACCTTGGGAAACATCGGCATCAATGCTCTCCAGCGCATAGTGTAATACCGAATGAAGACACATTGATTTGGTTTGTCGGTAACCGTTTCTGCGCCCCGCAACCGCGAGGAGAGAGTATGCACTCGCTGTGACCCTTCATTAGTGTGAACTGAGCATCTAGCCCACCATTTCCCCAGGAAAGGAGGGGCAAACATTCGAATGGGATTGGCGGAACTGGATAGAGGACCATCTTCGTTCGGGAACGCCACCAGAGAAAAATCCCTGGTCATGTCGAATCCGGATACGAGAACAGGATGAATGTCGTTTCCATATCCTTTGTGACGAGCGAACTCAATCCAAGACTTGCAGTGGCGCTTAGTATATTTTTCAAACGTAGTTTCCGATCGAGCATCTTCCTGACATGTTTCGTGCCTCGTCACCAGTGCTGCACCACGATCGCCGGTGAGCTCGAATGAGAAACTTGCGCCATGGTCGTTTTCCAGGAGCCTATGTAGCACTTTTTGAAAACGATGGGGATGATTGAAGGAATAGGACATACGGAGCGGTAGGTTCTGCGGTGCCAGAGGAGAGTCCGAGTTGTTGAACAGTTTGGGTACGAAGGCAACCAGGTCGCCGCGGCTGGCGGGGTGCTGGAGTTCCAACGTTCAATTGCTCGAATGTGGTGGGAACATCGTCCCCCAGCTGCCGATCTCCCAGCGGGGAACCAGCGGAGAACAACAAAAGAAACTGCCCATTGCGGATAAACCCTACGTCTCCAATGTTGATGCGCGTGTATCCGTCTGTGGGAGAGGGATCCCTAAGTGTTGTAGGATTCCAGATGTTCAGATATCATCCGCGGCGGTTGAGAAAACGACACGCTACCATAGGGCATCGCCGTAACAAAGGAAGTCCATTTCTCTGTGGAAGGAAACCTCAAGCGTCAGGAGCTCGGGCCGGCATGCGATAGATGGGTTCAGAGACTTACTCCTTGTATACCTGCCATTTTGATTTACGCCTGCGTGACATGGGAGGCCTGAGGGCTTGAGGGGAGGGGTGATGGAGGATAGATGGTAAACAGGCGCACCTGCGCCTACTTCCGGTTTACGAGCGGCCATCCTTGTCGATATCTATCTGGCGTGTATGAAACTGGGACTAGTGCAAGGTGTCTGTTCTGTGATATCCGACACGTGCCAATCAATTGAAGGTTGGGTCAAGGGCAAGGCGAACCCCATTGAACCCATCCAGTACGTGACTACTGGGTCCGGGCGCTCACCTTGACCTCAGCGCTGGATCACTGAATCGCGCCGACACATCTAAGTAGCGTCTTCCTGATCCACAGGCGTTCAGTGCACCCAACCTACCATAGGTCGGGATGCGAACCAACTTAAATTCTCGGTGCTTGGTCAACAGTGATCTTGCACTTTGGTGCCCGCCTTCCCACGCGGCAGCGTCTCCGCCCGAGGGTGAGCGCAGGCCCTCCTACTTCAACTTTGCCATGTAACTTTGTTGGCGGAGCTGTATGTACGCTCGGGTTGTTCAATTCTTGTTTATTCGGAATTCTTTAGCACTTGTGCCTGGCGGCTGGGCTGATCGGTAACGTTACTTATGATGTAGTGTTCCGGTAATATTCAAGGATAAAAAGACCAGCATGATCGTGCTCCACAGAGTTGTACGTGTTGGTGGATAAGAGAGCCATAGTCATACAAGCAGGTAAAATAACATAACTAGGGGGTGTGGGGGATTCTTTTGTAGCGGTGGACGCATAAACGCCATAGAAATACTTAAGGCGAGTGAGGTTTGCGTGCATCAGAAATCTGTATACCTAGTAACGGGTCGGGCATTGGATTGTGAAAAGGAATATCAATGTTTAGAGCCAGAAGCCTCGGCGAAGTTCATTTGATCGTCGTTGCCCTGAGGAATTGATGCAGGTGGTAGGTCAAAGAGCCCGCGGAATTTTGACTTAAAGTACAAGAAACCTTTCCGTTTCCTCGCGGGGAGCATGGACGGGGGAGCTCTGAAGTCTTGGTCGAGGTGCCGGAAAACATGAAGATCGTCGGGTGGCTCGTCCTGTTCCTCTTGTGGTGCTTCGACGGGACTCTCCGAACGTTCAAAGATTCCACCTGTACCGTCATTCGATGGACGGCATTAAGGGAGAATCAAAATCTGGAACTCACGGTGTTCCATCGAATCTGACAATGGCTCCTTGGAGTTGGAAGGGACGTCGTCCTCAACCACAACACAGGGTGGCATGAGCCTATCCCAGTTTGCTGCCGCCTTCCCAAGGTGCATTACAACCTCCGCGACCTCCGGTCGTAGGTCTCTGTCGCCATCCCAGCAACGTTGGACGAAACTCCAAAGTGAATCAGAAAACCCGATGTCTGAGGCGTTCTCCGGTTTATCGGGGCGGACTCCCTCCGCCACAGAGAACCCCAACTCCGTCAGCCTAATTTTACGGAATGGAGTTTCACCTGTAAGGACCTGGGTGATGTAAGTACAAAATCGATATCCGCGATCCTGCCCGCATACCTGGAAGATGAGTAATCCGAATGCGTAGACATCTGCGGCCGCCGTGGGTAACGAGTCACCCATACCAAACTTTGACGGTACCAAGAGTTCCGGAGACATGAACATTATCGTGCCGCCCTCCAACTGGGTCCTGCATGTCATTGGGTTGATAGGGTCGTTGACCATGGTCATAAACCCGAAGTCCGCGAGGCAGGCACGAGGAGGCACGTCGTTGGACATGAGGATGTTCGCCTGCTGAATGTCAAAAAGAAGAATCTGTCACGAGATATAAGGAGACCTACTCCTTTGAGATCCCCATGCGTGATACCGGCGCCGTGGAGGTACTTCAGACCCTGAGCCGCCCCATGCAGCTATTCTCGCATTCTGGCTAAGGTGATTGTGTAGGAAGCGAAGTCAAGTCACGTACCAACTCCAGTCTATTGACGGCATTTTTCTTGATGTACTCCATGATGTTCCCGTGAGTCATCCACTCTGACACAGTGACAAATTGACCCTTTCCCATGTCCCCACAAACACCAGCAAGTTTCAAGACGTTTGGATGGGATAGCGTGTTCCAGAGAACTATTTCCTTGCAAAATCGCTGCAGCAGGATGGTCAAGACCGCGTCCTAGGTACCCGAGAAAATGTCGCCGATTCTCACCTTTCGTATTTTGAAGAAATTGTCCTGCTCTGCAACCCTCAACGCCTTCACCATCACGAGATGTCCTGTATACCTTCCAATCCTAGTGTCCGCAAACCCACCAGAGGCGAGTATCGTATCTTCAACTTCAATTTTTTCTGTTATTACCACAGAATCTGGCAGTTGTCCATGACATCCGGTAAGTCTCCTCAACGTGATAAAGCAAGCCAACTTCTCGTTGATGTTGAGTCTGTGCTCTGCGATACCCTAAGAAACCATCTGAGGCGGGGAGATGGGGAAGAAGATGCAGATCGCGACATACGCGGTCCAAAATCTCGATACATAGCTCAGCGTCCGTGCGTTCCAAATGCAAGATAAATCTCCTGCCCCCCCTATCCATCAAGATCCCAGCGAGGGTGCGAACGGATTTTCCCTCGTCGGTGGAGTTGGCGACCCGCTCCCAAAGTTTCCAGTAGCCTTTGCGGGCAGATCGGGAATAGATCGGTGACCTGTATAATTCAGAGAGACGTAGACCGATTATCCTCCCCACTGACAGGAGTGAGACCCCGAATGTCCATTCATCGGGGAGATAATGCTAACCTCCACTCGCATCCACCGCTACACGTGGTCTATGCTTAGCCAATAGGGCAGGTACGTCGTCTGCATCTCCGGCCTAACCCAATGTGAGTGTCCGGAACCCACAGTCTTTGCTTGTCTTACCGTACGGATCCCCTCCAAATCACTGTGGTGCATCAATACGGTAACAGCATCGGAGTTCTTCCGTCAAGAGAGTTGAGTTCTCTGGTATCAACACGGGGAAGGGAATCACCTCAAATACGTAATCTGCGATGGCATCCCACATGTCATAATCCTGGAGGTAAAACTCAGAGCAGAGACAGAAAGGGATAGCAATAACCGTACGTATGGCGGGTTTCCAACGACAGCGCTTGACCTAGAGCCAGTGTCGCCTGTGGCAGAACCCCGCTCTCTTCCGAGATCCCCATTGCCGCTCTCGGTACGTTCAGGATCGTGTTGTACCGCCGACTCCGGAAATGTGTCCCCCCTGTTGTCCCCTGGGCCAAGATCGTGTGGTCCCGCACCGGCTCGGATTACTTTGGGAAACATCGGCATCCATTTCCTCCGGCGCATAGTGTAATATCGAATGAAGACACATTGATTGGGTTCGTTGGTAACGCTTCCTGCGCCTCCAGATTGGGGGGAGGGAGAACATATACCTCCGCGTGAAGGGAGACTACGCTGCTGTGGCCCTTCGTTAGTGTGGACTGGGCATCTAGCTCGCCACGTGCCCAGAAAAGAAGGGGGGGTGGAAGTGAACATTGGAATGGCGATAGTGTCGTCGGATATAAGAGCGTCGCCCTCGTTCGAATACACCACCACTGAAAAATCCCTGGTCATATCGAAACCGGACACGAGAAAGGGATGAATGTCATTTGTAGGCTGCTTGTAACGGGCGAAGTCTACCCATGACTTGTAGTGACGCTTAGTGTATGCTTCGAAGGCAGCTTCAAGCCGAGTATCTTCCGGACAAGTTTCGTGTCTGGTCACCAATGCTGCACCACGATCGCCGGTGAGCTCGAATGAGAAAGTTGCATCACGTTCCAGGAGCCTGGGTGGGAATTCTTGAAAACGATGGAGGACGGTTTAAGAGATGGGCCTACGTGGTAGCAAATCTCGTGGCATCAAGACTGGCCCCGAGTTGTTGAACATTTGGAGTACGAAGGCAACCAGGTCGCCGCGGCTCGACGGGTGCTGGAGTTCCGACGATCAATTGCTCGAATGTGGTGGGAACATCGTCTCCCAGCTGCCGATCTCCCAGCGGAGAACCAGCGGAGAACAACAAATCAAACTGGCCATCGCGGATGAAACCCACGTCTCCAATGCTAATGCGCGCGTAGTTGTGTGCAGGGGAGGGCTCCCTGGGCGGTGTAAGATTCCGGATCTTCAGATATCGGCCGCGGCGACTGAAAAAACGATACGCTACCAAAGGGCATCGCCGTAACAAAACAAGTCCATTTCTCTGTGAAAGGAGACATCGAGCGTCAGGAGGTCGGCGCAACATGCGGGAGGTGGGTTCAGAGGCTTACTCCTTGTATACCCGCCATTTTGGTTTACGTCCGCGTGACATCGGGAAACCTGGGGGCGACGGATGTGTGGTGATGGGAGGTAGATGGTAAAAAGCCGCACCTGCAACCTACTCCGCACGACAGGGCTGGGTCCAGGCGCAAATTTTGATCGTCGAATGACACATTTCCCAGACCAGCGCCTTCTCCTCTCCTTTCCTATATCGGCCACCGACCCGTCGGTTCATCCGAGGTGCCAGGGTGCCCATCGGTCAGTGGGGACGAGTGTCGTGGAGCCCGGATGGAAGTATGTCGTTGTTGGTTCGACAAGGAGGGGTCCACACTTAGTGCTACCCGAATTCTTCTGTCAGCACTTCACAGCCTACACGTTCACCGATACCCATCCTTTCGGAAGCTTCTGGTTTGACCAGCGACAGATCCCGCGCACGCTGTCTTGATCAGTTGGCCTGGATGGAGAAGTATCTTATCAACTCTCAGGTAACGAGGTGGACGAAGAAGCGAGCGTGCCGTCTGAACGGTCTGGAATAATGTCCGCCCGGTCCGTAGACTGGCCGTGCGATCATCTGGCATAGGATCGGCTTGAACGCGTCACCGTCACGGATTTCACGATATCTACTATTGGACTTACACAACCACACGCAAGTGTATATGTCCTCCATGTCCCAACCTTTCTCGGCGTATCTGCTCTACTTGTCGCCGTCGCCCCCGTCGCAGCCTCGGCTGTTGCTTTCGCCTGCTCCTATCCCGTAGGCCATCCCACGACATGCGTTTCTTCTTCCGATGTCATTTCTATGGTCTATCTGGCAAGGGTCCGCTGTCGGTTGAGAGCTTTTTTGCCCACTCAGTTACTAATACTTTCTCGCCCATGGACACACTCGTCTCCCATCACTACCGAGATCCCTCTTGCCCGGGATCATCGTCGTCAAATGCATCTATGGTTTATCATCGCCCCAGATATCGCCCGGTTTTCAGCCCCATTTCTCTCTGCAGCGGCATGTCTTTTGTTTCTCCTGAAGATCATTTCTTCCTCGGTCTCCTCCTGAGCATATTTAGCGTCCTATCCAAGTGCCAAAAGCGTCGGAAGTAATTTATGCCTTTTATCTCGGCGGAGAAACATCTCGCGATCGATCGACCAATCTCCAACGGTCTCCGATGCCCCCCCTTTTTTGGTTCCGGGTTTATTGTGTCAAGATGGAGGTACCCATGTTACAAATTACGTTCTGCGAAGATCGGGTGAGTCTGGGGTTGCTCTCCGGTGCCTTGATACCACATCGGATCGAGCGCTTGAACGGGTTTCCTTGACTCTGGGTTCTCTGGTACGTACTCCGCCGCTTACACCCATGACACTCGTGATGGGTTCACCGACGGTACGATTTCGGAGCTTCGTGTTCATTGGCATACGGGCGTTCGTTCGTTCGAATCACCATGAGTCGGGACGTGAATCGAAGTCCTTGGTGATTGGTCAACGTTTGAGGCCATGAGGGATGCAGTGTCGTTACCAGTGCTTCTCACGTCCGACCCGGGCTCTATCTTCGTCCTCAGGAGGTTGGGGCGAGTCACTTCGACACTTCAGAACCCCACGCTCTGTCGAGGTGCGGCCATGGGAGGATCTGTGTAATTTTATTTAGACCCCTGTATACTCTTACTTCTCCTTCCTTTGTCCTGCCGTTCCAAACTCGGGGTCCAACTTCGTTGATGTCACCCTTCGTCCAAATCATTCGCGCCCTTGCGACCGCGGATCACTGCGCCTTCGGCGCCTTCCTGATGGACCTATTCCGCCCGACCGGGAGGCCGGAACGGCATGAGAAGACGCCGGATGTGTTCCCCCGAGGAAATGCGACATTGTGTCGGAGAACTGCGGCCACCGAGCCAAAATGTTGGACACCGTAAAACATGTCGTAGAGACCATGTGCCGGAGTATGGCCGATGATTTCGACCCAGTCTATTCGATTGTCAAAGAGTCTACGGGGAAGCACCTCGACAACCCCTCTTACCTTCGAAAGAGAGAACAGGATAGTTAGTAATGGAATACAATTTCTAGGATGGGTTACATCTCGAATCGGGTGTATCTGATATAGTAACTCTTCAATGAAATCCCCCTTGAAGATACCCCCTCTCCAATTCCAGGCGATGGTACCGCGACGAACGAGAAAATTGTTCCTCGTGTGATTGAGATATCCGCTGTAGAGGGTAATTCATTGGCCTTGTCCGGTTCGTGGGCCGGGCGCGGGATTATCCGTAGGAAGTGCAAGCGGCATGTGTGCTCGTAATCGCGAACTTCATATTCGTGTATCCGGCTCGGTAGGGTGGCTTTCGGAGGTCCGGGTTTCCTTCCCGTGTACCGGTGTTGTGGTGTTGTTCTCTCGGCAACGAGAACTCCTGATTCAAGAAGCGATTGTCATTATTGAGTCAACTAGCTGGATGCCGAGGCGTAGTACGACGGAGCCTGTTTCTATTTAACGAGGCCCAAAGCCAGAAGGTTAAAGTCGGGAACGAAGAAAACATCAAGGCTCGGTCAGCGCTCTATACAAGATTGCCGAACGTGGAGTGTCGCGAGGATGAACCGGTACTAAACTGTTTGCAAATCCACCAACACCGGGGTGCTCAGGGACCCAAGGACGGTTTGTTGCATGCGAAACTGTGACAGGGCTCTGCCGGAATTGTAGGTTTGCTGCACGGGGTTGGACATAATTTTAGGGGGGTCTGTGAAATCGAAAACCTTCAGAGTTGAATAGATAGGTTGTTTACGGATAGCGGAAAAGCGGCTCAACACGTGCCTTGTTTGGTCCTCGAGAGTCGGAGGTCAGCAAGTGTAGTGACCGGTGGTGCCAGCAGGCAATTTTCTCTGTGAACAATTCTGCCCACTGGAAAGAATGAGGTCACGAGAATCCACTTATTCTGCGGACTGACCTCCACTTTCACCCACTAGAATCTGCGGCCTCTTCTTGGCCAATAGGGATGAGATGTCCCCTGAACTCTCCCCCTGTCCAGAAATGAGATTTCGAAGTCCTGTATTTGTGGATAGCCTACCGCACGAATACCCGCCAGGTCTCGGTGGTGCATCAATACAGATGTAGCGTTGGAGTTCTTCAATTGAGAGGGTTGAGTAGCCTGGGGGCGTGGCACAAAGAAGGGGATTACCTGGAATACATATTCTGCGATGACGTCCCAGTTGTCATACTCTCCTTTAGAAGCGGCGGCGTTGTTCATGACAGAACCCCACCGTCGTCCAAAACACCCACCACCACTCCCGATATGTTTAGCACCGCATTGTGCCGCCAACTCCGGTAAGGTGTCTCCCCTGTTGTCCCCCAGGCCAGGATCGCGTGGGCTCACACCGACTCGAATTGCTTCGGAAAACATCGAACACCGCTTTCTCCAGCGCATGGTGTAGTATCGAATGAAGACACATTGATTAAATTCATTGGCGACACTTCGTCCATCTCCCGATTGCGAGGAGATAGGGTCTGCAACTCGTGGTTCTGGCCCCTTGGCAGTATAAACCATATGCCTAGCATACCACGTCCCCTGAATAGAAGAGGGGGAAGCGAACATTGGAATAGCGATAGTGTCGTTGGATTCGAAGAGATTTGTCCTGTTGAAATATGCCACTATCGAATAATCCTTTGTCATGTCGAACCCAGACACAAGAAAGGGACGGATGTTGTTTCCATACCGCTTGTGATGAACGAACTCGACCCAAGATCGATAGTGGCGCTTAGTATACGTTTCAAATAGGCGTTCCGATAGAGTATCTTCACGGCGTGTTTCGTGCCTCGTGGCCAATGCCGCACCACGATAACCAGTGAGCTCGAATGATATATTTGTATCATGTTCCTGAGGCCTAGGTGGGACGTTTTGAAAACGATGGAGGATGATTCCAGGAATGGACCTACTCGGTAGTACGTCCCATGGCATCAAGGGCACTCCCGACCTCTCGAATAGTTGACGTATGAAGACAGCCAGGTGGTCGCGACTCTGGGAACGCTGAATTTCCAACGTCCAATTGCTCGAATGTTGCGGGAACGTCTTCTCCCAGACGGCGATTTCCCAACGGTGAACCAGCGGAGAACAACAAAAAGAATTTGCCATAGCGGAGGAAGCCCACGTCTCCTATGTTGACGCGTGTATAGTTGGATGCGGGGGCAGGTTCCCTAAGTTCCAAACCGTCAGATACCATCTGTAGCGGTCAACAAAACAATGTGCTACCATAAGGAATCGCCGTTGTAAAATGCGTCCATTTCTCTGTGGAAGGAAAGCTCAAGCGTCAGGAGGTCGGTATGTGATGCGAAAGACGGTTCGGAGGTTTACTCCTTGTATATCATCCACACTGGTTGAGGTTTGGGTGTCATACGGATGGCTGTTGTGGACGATGGAGGGTGAGTAACAGAGAAAGGCGCTTGCACCCGATGTTTACTCCTGTCTATTTATCAGAGCCCTCGAAAGGGGGGATCGGGGTTGACACCCCCTTTCCGGTTCCCATGTCTAAGACCTGGCTTATCCCCTTAA